>Ga0210057_1009278_pt1 | contig 11422 bp, 9 predicted proteins | sample CryGeyCG2114_010_2_FD_183968 | JGI IMG/M metagenome (GOLD analysis project Ga0210057, IMG submission 183968) | Groundwater microbial communities from aquifer - Crystal Geyser CG10_big_fil_rev_8/21/14_0.10 (SPAdes) (version 2) | ecosystem: Environmental > Aquatic > Deep subsurface > Groundwater ...
TGTAAATGCCTACGGCTTTGCCCGGACTTCTGCCGGAACCGCCATGGGCATCGGCCACCTGGCCATCGCCAATGTATATAAGCACGTGGCCAACATCCACGCCCGGTTCTACGCGCCAGCCGATTAAATCGCCGACCTGTAAAGCCCGCCCGTTAATGCTGTCGCTTTCAATGCGGTTAATGACTTCGGCATCAGAAAAAATCTGGTAAGTGCCGCCGTCAATGTAGGACAAGCTAGCGCACCTTAACACATGATTGACAAAGCCGGAACAATCAAAACAAACGGTGCCAGCCGGACAGTAACTTTTACAGGGGCCATCGCTGCAATCTTTAGTATCGTAAATATATGGCGGCGGGCCGCCCTTGGCACCCATGCGGTAGGTGACCTTACTTTTCAAACTCTCGGCAATGGCGCGGATTGCTTCAGCGCCGCCGCTTTGAGGGCAGTACAGATCGGGCGGCAGCTCCGAGCTGAGCGGACCGGCCACATCACCTTCAATAATCGGCACATCAAAAAGAGGCAGACCTCTAAGCGTAACCAAACTGGGATTAATAGTGTATAAAATAGTATAAGAACCAACGGCAAGCAGTAAGCCAAAGACTGCACCCAAAATATACTCTTTGGCTTTGCCGATTCTTTCGCTGCTGCCGCCGGAAAACAGCCAAATGACGCCGCCAAAAACAATCATAAAAACGGCGACAATGCCGGCAATGCCAATAAAAAATTTGTACAGTCCGCCGATGTATTTCGCCACGGTGTCTTTACCCACGGTTATGCCCTCGCCTTGGGAAAATTCTTCCAAACCGGGAATCGGAACGTTCAGTTTAATTTTTAACGGCTGAACATCGGTCTTTCTGATGGGAGGGAGGAAGAAACATTTTTCACCGCTGGAGCCGGCGGCTCTTTCTGCTTCTGTTATCGGGCCGCAAAAACCTACTTCCATAAATAACTGGGAAGTGGCCATACACTCCTCCCGATTGGTTTCGCAGGCATTCAGACTGCCGCCATGCGGTTTGGTAAGAGAGATAGTGCAACAGCCAGCCGCTTGCGCCTGAACCGCGGTAGGAATCAAAGTAACTGACCAGCCGGTCAGAATAACAATAAAGAATGCGATTTGGACACCGGGGAACAATCTTCTAATCATTTTTGTTTAGATCATGTCTCATGCCATAATTATACTAAATAATGCCAAAGCACTCAAATGAATCCAGCACCACTTATTTAAAATTTGAACAAAGACTTTTTTAATCTCTGGATTAATGTAATGGCTCAATATACTTGTTTTTAAAAACAGAGGTGGTGCTGGATGATTTGCTCGGCCTGACTGTGGTTAAAAAAATTGCCAGCTGACCTCATTTATACTATAATTAAACTATGGTTGAAGTTAATCACAGCGACGTTGACCACGGCCAAACCTTGGCCCAATGGCATTTCCCTGAATTTGAAAAACACCAGCGCTCCAAGGCTTGGTATTTTTGGGTGATCCTGGCGACTTTCGCTCTGCTGTTATACGCCATCCTGACCATCAATTTTCTGTTTGCCGTAATTATCGTCATCGCCGCGATAACTTTTATTTACAAACACCGTCATGAACCTAATCAAATCGTCTTTGCCATCACCGAAGACGGTGTGGAATTAGAAAACCGTTTTCATCCCTGGGAAATTATCAAGGACTTTTACATTATTTATAAACCGCCCGAAGTAACCGGTCTTTACATCAGATTTAAAGCCATAACCAAGCCCCGTTTGAGCATCCCGTTGCAAAACCAAAACCCCGTAGCCATCAAAAATATCTTAACCCAATATATTGAGGAAGATTTGGAACAAACGGAAAGGCCGTTTTCCGAAACCATCGGCAACCTGTTTAAACTCTAGACCCTTACCGCTTTTGTAATTTAAAAAAGAATATTTTAACATAAGAACCATCCTTTTTGTAATTTAAAAAATAATCGTTGTTCAAGATTAAAAAAAGTGGTGCTGGGTCTAGACATTTTGTTGAAAATTAGTTACACTCCAAAAAGAGTGTTTTTAATTTCTTGCTTAACTTGGGTCCCCGTAGCTCAGTGGATAGAGCGTCAGGTTGCGGTCCTGAAGGTCAGAGGTTCAAATCCTCTCGGGGACGCCAGTCAAACCAGACAGGCATTGCGGATCTCAAAGTCGCCCCGCAACTGCGGGGCTGGCCGCACCAAACTTGATTAGTGTGATTTTTTCAGCCGGCAGCGCCCGGATTTTTTAATCCCGCACCACTTTCTTAGTTTTTGAGAACGATCTTCTGTAATTCTACAGAGTATCGCCATTAAGTTGAAGTCGCTGTCTCTAAAAACACATAAGTGGTGCGGGATTAATTTGCCAAAGCAGCTGACGCAGAGTAAAATATCAATGAGATGGTTACAAAGATATTTCGTAGCGAGATTTCAGATTTTTGAGCGAGACGAGGAAAGCCTGCCTGCCTGCGCGTAGCCGCTTCGGCAAAGGCAGGCCAGTGAAAAGGACTGAAGCGTAATAGAATTACGCTGAATGCCTTTTCGCGCCAGCTTGACGAAGTCGCAGCCAAAAATCTGAAATTGCAGCAGAAGGAGTTTTGTAACCGTCTCAATATGTTTTCTCTCAATACGCCGGTAGAAAATCTCACCAGCATTGGTCAAAAACTGGCCGCCAAACTTAGACGTCTGTCAATTTTTACTGCGGACGATTTAATCAATTGGTACCCTTTCAGGTACGACGACTTTAGCAAGGTAAAAAAAATCGCCGATTTAAAAGCCGGCGACGTAGCTACGGCCAGAGGAAAAATTGAACTGTTAGGGAGTAAGCGCTCCTACAGAAAAAAGATGATCATCACCGAATGTTTTTTAACCGATGACAGCGGCTCCATCAAGGCCATTTGGTTCCGCCAGCCGTTCATCACCAAACTGCTCAACAATAATGACGAAGTTTACTTTTCCGGAAGAGTGGAAGGCGATCTGTTCACCGCTTATTTTAAGAATCCTGCTTACGAAAAAATAACTGATGATACGACTCATACCGCCAGAATTATTCCTATTTATCCGCTGACCGAAGGGATAACGCAAAAACAGCTAAGATTTTTGATAAAGCAGGCGCTGGCCGCTGTTAATCAGATTAAAGACTGGTTGCCGGCTAAAATAAAAAATTATTTTAAGATAGCTGACTTGATTGACGCTCTCGCTAACATCCACTTCCCCATTGATGAGCAAAAGCTCGGTCAGGCAATCAGAAGACTTAAATTTGATGAACTCCTAGGGTTGCATCTGCAAAATTATCTGATCAACAAAGACCTGAAGCAGAGCACGGCAACGGCTTTAAAATTTCATGAAGAACAAACAAAAAAAATAGTCAAAGATTTGGGCTTTAATTTAACCAATGCCCAGCGTAAGGCCGCCTGGCAGATTCTTAAAGACATGGAAAAAGCCAGGCCAATGAACCGCCTGCTGGAAGGCGATGTCGGCTCGGGCAAAACAGTGGTGGCCGCTCTGGCCATAGCCAACTGCATCCTTAATAAAACCCAGGCGGCCATTCTGGCTCCGACGGAAATTCTGGCGGCCCAGCATTTCCAGTCTTTTACCGAGCTGCTGAAAAGCGTTGACTGCCGCCTGGCGCTTTTAACCGGCAGCCAGCATTTAGTTTTAAGCACTCAAAACAAACAAGCCGTAAAAATCAGTAAAATCAAATTACTCAAGCAAATCGCCCTGGGCGAAATAGATTTTGTCATCGGCACCCACGCCTTAATTCAAGAACAGGTGACTTTTAAAAATCTGGGTCTGGCGATTATTGACGAACAGCACCGCTTTGGCGTAGAGCAGCGAAAAGCATTGCGGGAAAAATCCGCTGGCGGCCAGACTACGCCTCATCTTTTGTCCATGACGGCCACCCCGATCCCCCGAACTTTAGCCCTGACCGTTCACGGTAATTTAGACATTTCCGTAATTGATCAGCTGCCGCCGGGCCGGAAAAAACCCATCACCGAACTGGTAAGTCCGCTCCACCGAAATAAGGCCTACCAATTCATCAAAGAACAGATTAAGCAAGGACGGCAAGCTTTTGTCATCTGTCCGTTGATAGAGGAGTCGGATAAACTGGGCGTTAAAGCGGCGACGGAAGAATATCAAAAACTGACCCAAGAAATTTTTCCCGATTTAAAAATCGGCCTGCTCCACGGCAAACTCAAGCCCAAAGAAAAAAATAGAGTGATGAAAGAATTTGCAGACGGCCGGCTGGATGTTTTAGTGGCCACGACCGTAGTGGAGGTGGGCATTAACGTGCCCAATGCCAACGTAATGATTATTGAATCGGCCGAGCGCTTTGGCCTGTCGCAGCTCCATCAATTCAGAGGCCGGATCAACCGCTCCGCTTACGAGGCCCGCTGTTTTTTATTTACTCAAACAACCGTTGAAAAATCACTGGAGCGGCTTAATACTTTAGCGGGCTGCTTTGACGGATTTAAGCTGGCCGAAGAAGACCTGAAAATCCGCGGCGCCGGCGATATTTCCGGCACCAGGCAGACCGGCTTTTTTTTCAATTTTAAAATCGCTAAACTTTCAGATGTTCTGCTGATTGAAGAAACCAAAACGGCCAGCCAGCTTATTATCAATGAATTTCCCGAGATAACCAATCAATTCCAGTTAAAAGAAAGCATCCATCCTGAATAACTTGACAGATACTGGAATATATATTAGAATATTAAAAATGGGGATGATTTTACTATAACTCTTTGGTAGGAGTAGAAAAAATGAGGCCGCCTTCTGCCTCACTTGACGTAAAATCATTCCCCCAAATTTGCACATAATCAATATCAACCAATATAAAAACCATCACTTTAATTGTAGGAGGACGATGAAGCAATAAACAGTCATCAAGGAAGAAAACAAAAAACAATCAAAAAAAGAAGGCAAAATCATGGAGAGCAAAACACCTACCTTAAAAATAGAAAAAGCGCTGAAGTCGTTACAATTCATCCCCAGTGTTAAACGGGATTCTTTCGTGACTCGGTTCTATGGCCAGAAAGTAAGAACTGTGATGTTCAAGAGACCGGTACAAGTAACTACGGACGGTACTTTACCTTTTAAATTGCGAGCCCTGGCAGAACAAAAGTGGCCTGTTGAGGGGGTATTTTTAATGCCCGGCCAGGGGAACAGCGTAACAGCCACATATGTTCTCATACCCGGCAAATCCGGAGCGCAACCAGGGCACCTAGCACTCAGTGTATCGGCGCTTTGCCTGAAAGATCGGGCAACTATTTTCTCCTTAGTGGGTTAATGGTTGTAAGTTGCTCAACCTATGCCTGGGACCACCAATCCCGGGCTTTTTTATCCCGCACCTTTTTTGTGTGTTAGAAAAACGATTCAAATATAGTAGCAATTCTTTATAGAATTGCTATGTTCATTTTAAAAGCCTTTGTCCCCCGGTTTGAGGCCATTTAAATGAAGGCCGAGGGCTTCAGACTAAGGGAATACCGATTACCTGCCTGCCGGCAGGCAGGCCAGTTACTGATTACTGATTTGGATTGATTCTAAACCTCCACCGCTTATATTTATACTCCCCTGCATAATCTATACTCACTCTAGGTAGTTTGACAATCTTCCAGTCTTTTAGTCTTTGATTATTATCTTCCACCCAAATTTTTTGACTCTTAACTAAATCAACGCCGTGCAAACTTTTATCAATCTTCAGCGCCCGGCAGACTTTGCCCGGCCCGATGATGGTTTGCCTGTCATCCAGCTCTACACCGCGAATCAGCACCGCCGCCGGGTAGCCCGATTTTTCCGTTACGATATTAAAGCAGTAATGCATTCCATAGATTAAATAGACATAAGCATGGCCCGGAGGGCCGAACATTGCCTCGGTCCGGTTGGTTCTGCCCTTGGAGGCATGGTTAGCCAGATCTTTTGAACCGCAGTAGGCCTCGGTTTCCACAATCCGGCCGCTGATTTTTTTTTGACCGATCTGACGAATCAAAAAGCAGCCCAGCAAATCCTGGGCTACCTTTAAGGTCTTTTGTTCAAAAAAACTCCGTGCCAGTATCATATTTTACTTTGCTTTCAAAGATTTTTGACTATAGACAAATACAAAAAATAGTTTAGTAACTCTGGCATGATCTCCAACCATCGTTAGGATTTTTCATAATATCACAATTTAACCTCTCTCTATTGGTAATCTTTTGGCAAGGATCGGTTTTACAAAATATCATTAGCTGACGCATTTCCCAATCTAGACCTTCGCCCGTATCGAGCCCTATTTTTTTGTCATCTATATGGTAATCTGCGCAGGTCATTATAGCACTGCCTTTGTTATATGTCTTACATACTTTTTCAATAGCAGCTTTATCATAATAAACACACATATCGTCCTTTATGTACCAATCAGCCCACCAGCTGTAATCAAACCAAAGGCAGGCGGAATTTACAAACATTTTTTGATCTAAAGAATCACAGGCCCTTTGGTCGTCGGGCAAGCCCAAATCACCGGTAACATCATCATTTATACTATTACAGGCCTCGGCTCTGGTCATACAGCGAGTGCCCATCTTTTGCCCTTTTTTGGATTTTTTAGGATCAAAGCCGCAAATTTTATCACTGCCGCAACTGCCAGAACCGATGCAGGTTACCTTATCCTGCCGGCCGGGCAGATAGTAGTCCTGGCCGCAAACGGTGGCGTCCACATTAACGGGTGTTGGCGGCCCAATAAAACCGTCCGGCGCGACCACGGGACTGAATAACCGCTCCACGCCATCTGCCACCTTGGCATCCTTGCAAAAATAGGCCGGAATGGTGATGCCCGGCACCTCTTCCAAATTAAGCTGATAGCTGACCAAGCTCGGATTAATCACCTGCAAAATCATATAAGAGCCGACGGCTATGAGCAGGCCAAAAACTGCGCCTAAAATATACTCTTTGGCCTTGCCGATTTTTTCGCTGCTGCCGCCCGAAAACAGCCAGATCACCCCGCCAAAAACAATCATAAAAACGGCAATAATGCCGGCAATGCCCACAAAAAATTTATAAATCGCCCGGATATACCGGATAAGCAGAGGCGCCTGATTTTGCTGATCCATGGAGGTGCCCACGCCGGCAACAAAATCATCACTGCCGGGAATGGTAATATTTGGCTTAAACTCAAGGCTTTTTGTTTCAATCGCCATAGCGGGCATTGGAGCAAATAAGAAAAAAATGGCAAGCAAGGTTAGCAGGACTAAAAGTGATTGTCTCATATTTATAATCTTTAATTATCCTTAAACATCGCGGCCAGCTCTTTCAGCTCCAGCGCTCCGCTGACTCTTTGACCGTTGACAAATAAATAAGGCGCGCCGTCTATGCCCAAGCCGGTGGCTTCGGCAAGATCGCTGTCTATTAATGGCTCAAACTCCCGGTTGGCCAGACATTGGTTATACTTTGTCAGATCTAATTCCAGCGTTTGCGCTATGGTGGTGTAGGCCTGACTGTCTAAACCGTCCTGGTTGGCGTATAAATAATCGTGGAACGGCCAAAATTTATTTTGCGCCTGGGCGCATCTTGCCGCCAAAGCCGCCTGGCGGGCCGGCTCATCCAGCGAGCTGAACAAATCCTTCCAAATCACGCTCACCTTAGGATTTTGTTCCAGTAACTGGTCTAAGACGGCCGCCTGATCGCGGCAATAACTGCAGGTAAAACTGCTGAAGACAAAAATGGTGTCAACGGCGGACTCGCTGCCTTTAACCGGATCGGTGGTTTTGAACGCCGGGTAGTTTAATCTGGGCGCTTCTTCTTGAGTCAGCATTTCAAAAATGGCTTCGGACTTTTGCCGGCCTTCCGTCAGAATTTTAGCGCCAATAACAAACCGGATGAAAATTAAAACGGTAACCAGCAGTAGAAAAATCAGCAAGACGATAATCAGTAAATTAACTTTTTGCCGTTGATTCATACGCGTTCCTTGTGTCTCTTTTAAAAGTTAACTGCCGCGGACAATATGTCCGCGTTGGTCTGCGACGATGGTCGTCGCCCGTCTGCGATTTGTCTGCGACCACCGTCAATTAAGGCAGATTGATGCCGTAAACGCTGCCGGAACGGTCCTGGAAGTATAAGGTCTTTTCGTCAGCCGACAAAAACAACGAGCTGGCGCTGTAATAAAGCTCCTGCCCCACCGGTTCAGCCAGTAACGACACCGAGCCGCTTGATAAATCAATTTTGTAAAAAGTGTCGGGCAAATCGTTGGCCAGTTCCGGATACCAACCGCTGCCCGCCGGTAAATTTTGCGGCACGGCGCAGTAAGCATAACTGCCGGCAGCAGCCATGGTGCATTTTTCCGCCCAGGTCTGAAGCCCTAAATCAATATTGTTGCTGCCGATGCCTTCGCCGCTGGCGCCGACAATGGAAAGCACCGGCCGAAAATCGTTGTCGGCCCGAAAAGTGCTGTAAAGCAGACGGTTGCCGTCGGGCGTCCACTGGCCCTGAAACCCGCGGCCGTTGGTCATTAAACTTTTAAAATTTTCTCCTTGCCGGCCGACAAACACTATTTCCTGACTGTCGGCGCCGGCATTATCCTTGAATAATGCCACCACCTGATTGCTGGGCGAAACATTGATATCCACATTGGCCGATTCGCCGCCGATCCGCTCAATAAACTGAATATTGCCGCCATCCGGGTCGCTGGTCACAATCCAGTTGCTGTCGCTGTTTTCGCCAATGACTTCGGCCGCCAGCATTTGGCCGCTGGGAGAAAAATCAAAATCCTGCATCTCTTTGGGTAAGGTGTATTGTTTGTTATTTGCAAAATCATAGACAATGTTAGTGCCATCGGGGTACTCCAAAACCGCTTTTTGACCGCTTTTTGACCAAACCACGTTACTGACGGAATAGAACTTCTGGGAAGAAAGCAAGCTGACAACGCCGTTTAAACCCACTTTATAAAATCGGCCTTCGGTGCTGTCATAATAAACCAGATTGCCGTCCGAAAAGATTGTTGGATAACCGCCCAGTTCCAGCTTTTTATTGACTTTGGTGTAGCCGCCGCGGGCGCTTTCGGAAATTACTGACCCAACCGGCACCCGCTCTATAGAAGGCAAAGACAAATCCCCTTCCGTGGTGACCCGCCGATTAACGTTATCGTTGTAAATGCCGGGCAACGTTTGGGGAGGAACTTGCTGAGCCGGTGGGGTGGAAACATATGGCTGGCGAGTCGGCGGATTAAAAAAGAAATAATAAAGGGCATAACCAATAATAACGGCCACTATCAGGAATCCGGCAATGATTAAAATTTTTTTGATTTTTTCGTTCATAGGTATCGTTTAATTACCCTTTGTAAAATTACAAACTCCTCCCTAAGCCAATGGACTGCCATAATAATCGCCAGGGAGACTCAAAAAATTCTACTATGACCGCAATTATTACAAATAAAGTCAAAAGTGCTAGTAATGCTAAGGCATTAGCCATACCAAACTGAATGATCTGATTCATTTTCATCTCGCCAAAAATCTTTTTGCGCACCACTGTGCTTATGAAAATGTAACCATGCAAAAAGATAAACGAAGGCACAAAGCCCATGACGGTCCAGAGCGCGCCAAAAGCCACCTTTAACATTGTTTCTTCCGATAATTTTTTGGCGGCCGTGGCGGCCAATTGCGAGGTTTGGCCGGCTTGGGCCTTGCCCTGCTTGGACGTTTTATTAAATAATCTTTTAATGGCGTTTTGGGATTTGGCAATATTATCATTTAATTGCTGGCCGGTGTGTTGCATTTGCCTGCCGGCATTCGCCACTTCCTGGCCGGCCGTTTGGGCCGCCTGACCGGCCGCCTGCATGCCCATACCGATGGCGGCTATTGGCGGACCGATTGCCGGACCAGCATAAGGGATCGCCGCGGCCGCCTTGCCGGCCGCCTGCATGCCTTGACCGGCCACTTGAGCCGCCTTGCCAGCCGCCTGCATGCCTTGACCGGTAGCTTCGGCGGCTCGGCCCGCGTTTTCTACGGCTTGCGCCGCTTTATCTGATTTGGACTTTTTGGCTGGCGGCTTTGTTTGACCTTGGGATTCTGGCTCTGCGCCTTTTTCGTCTGCGGTTTCGGCCGAATTATCAGCGGCAGTTGAACGTGGCAAAACATTGGACGCTTGGCCGGTAACAGGTCCGGCGGTTGCCGAGCTAAAGGGCAATGGCGGCTCGGCTAATTCTGGCAACTGATAGTCATCTTCCGGCTCTTGGTTAGTTTCCGGTAACTCGTTTTTTGTAGCCGCAGCCGGCCGGTCTGGTGATGGTCGGCGCACTCGTTGTTGTAACGAACGCTGAAAAACCTTTTTTTGTTGATCGCTTATTGCCATATGGCTGCGTCCACTTTCCAGTCATCACCCTGTTTAACTAAATCTAAATTCAAATCCTGATAATAAACCAGGTCGGGACGGCCGGCTTTAGTTTCTTGACGCTGAAGCGATACCACTGCCAGGCCCTGACTCTCGTCCATTTCTTTAATGTCCACTTTGAGCACTTTTGAAGTAACGCCGTAAAAACTGCCGGCTCGCTGGCTGTCGGCAATAATTCTGTCCAATTCCGCGATCATTTTTTCGGTGGCAAAGAGCTTAACTTCTTCCAGGTTGGCATAGTTGCTGTCGGTAGAAAAACTGCCGAAGCGCTCGGCAAAGTTCCTGGCCACGCCGTAAAACTTTTGTTCGGCGCCGGTCAGAGTGTTAGGCACTGGCGCCGGAGGCAAAGTTACCCCAGCTGGCGCCTGGTTTTGATTTTGATTCTGCTCTGCGGCCTGGTTGGTCTCGGTTATCGGCTGGACAGACGGTTCGTAACTAAACCACAAAACAATCAAAATGCCAATGACAATAATTACGATGATCAGCAGGATAGTTTTTTTTCTTTGACTCATAAAATTGAATAACACGGATATCTTACAGATTTACACGGATAATATTAATGATTAATCGGTGAATCATCTGTGTTTCATCGGTGATTAATCAGTGTTACTTTAATAAATTTAAGAACTCTTTCTCGAAAATTGTTTTAATTCCCAGCGCCTTCTGCTAGCATAGTGGCGTCAAATTCCTTTTTAGCCGCTTCAATCTCCAAAAGTTGCCGCGGGTCCGAGGTAATAATCTGATCTTCGGTATAAGAAGCTTTGACTAAGATGGCCACGTGCTTATTGCCGGCAAAAAAGATGCCTTCACCGACATTGCCTTCTAGCAGCAGGTACTTTTCCCCTTCCGTCAGCATAAAGGTGCTTTGGATGTTATTGATGGCCGCCGGCGATTGTTTGAGCAAAAGCTGCAAGGCCGAATTGGTGACGATGGCTTTGCCGTAAGGGGAAGTCAAAAAATCGTTGACGTCTTGTGTAATAGTGGTAACGCCTAAATAATATTTGCGGCAGCGTTTGACCAAAGCAAAAATGAATTTGGCGCTGTCTTCCCGCTGCATCAGCCACCAAGCCTCGTCAATCACCAAA
>Ga0210057_1009279_pt1 | contig 11422 bp, 12 predicted proteins | sample CryGeyCG2114_010_2_FD_183968 | JGI IMG/M metagenome (GOLD analysis project Ga0210057, IMG submission 183968) | Groundwater microbial communities from aquifer - Crystal Geyser CG10_big_fil_rev_8/21/14_0.10 (SPAdes) (version 2) | ecosystem: Environmental > Aquatic > Deep subsurface > Groundwater ...
TTATGTTTTTTAGATCCCAGTCCCATTAACTGAAAGCCTCTCATCATCTCGGACAAAGTTCGCGCCGCTGCAAAGGCCCTGGGAATCCCAACTCTATCCAACTCGCGCGCCAACTCGCCAATCATGGCATTTTCAAAGTTTTCTAGGTCACGGGCGACCTGGGTATCTCGCGCAGCAAAGACCATTAACTCATATTCAGCATAGACACGCTTGCGCTTGTCTTTAAAATCTCGCTTACAAACTTCCACCAGATAATCCGCAACATCTTGTAAATTACGCGAGACAAATTTATCGCGCAAACTCATAAGCTCACGCGTATTCTCTTCTAGATAGTATTTTAGTGCGGCGGTAATGAGCAGCTCCCGCGATTTATAATGATAGGATACAGTTCCAAGAGAAACCCCCGCATGCTCGGCGACTGCACGATAACGAACGGCATCGACCCCACCCTCAACAATGATTTCAAGCACCGCCTCAAGCAAAGAAATCTGAGATGCGGAGGCTAAAGAAGCCTGTGGAATATGTATTGATTGGCCCATTTGTACAAATGTACGCCAACTTCGTACATTTGTACAGCCAAAAATTTGAACAGAAAAAGGCCCCTAAATAGGGGCCTTTAGCTAATTTTTACAATTTACGCGCTTTTCTGGACCTGGTTCTCAAGTGATAAGACTCGTCCTCTCTATCGGTGTGAATTTGATGGCTGCTTTTAGCATCGGTACCACTATATCTGCTCCATGAGCGGGCAAAAGTATAATTGGCATCCAATTTAAACCCAAGCACGGTGCTAGTTGATAGGCCCAAATTTGTTTCAAGAATTTGTTTTAATGTTTCGCTATCCACTCCAAAATAATAATTTCTGCTATCGCTAAGCTTGCCCTGACACTTATATACTTTGTTCTCAATTTTTAATTGGCAAAAAGATGAAGCTTTATATGAACCTGAATCATCAGAGATAACCAATTGTGCGGTTGTTCTCTTTAAAGTACGAGTTTTATCAAATGCACTGGAATGGGTTAGCTTCATTCGCACCTTGGCGCGATAGAAGTTCTTGGCCATGGCATTATTTGAAACCAGCCCAGCAGCAATTATAAACGACAGTAGAAAAGCACTTTTTTTCATAAATGACCCCTTAAAATAAACAACTCGATTTCTTTTGCCACTGCATAACACGACTTAAGTTGAATAGTAGAATTTATGTAAATTTTTCCAGGGTAAAAGTTGTAGATAACCAGGTTTCAAGTCTTTACAGTTAAAAATAGATGTGGTTAGACTATTTCCGCCGAAGATTCACCACTCATAAGGAAGATTAAAATGGCAAATTTCGACCAACTACTAGAAGCGTCTAGGCATCAGTCCCAACCGCAACGACTTCTTCTTTTATTCGCTAAGGCCACACCACTTGAAAATTCTGTGCAAACCAAACATCAAAGTGGAATAATCGAACCAATTATGTGTGTTGATAAATTACCAGCGGAGATCGCCTCGTTTGAAAGCCTGGTTCTTGAAGCTGATGCCATTTCAAATAAATGGGATTTTATTTTCATTAGCAGCCTAAGCGGTGCAGGTGGCGTTCCTCCGACTAGCCAAGACGCAGAATCACACTTAAGTAAAATGACCAATAATCTTGCTAGCGGTAAAGATGTTTCTAGCTATATTGTGCTTGATCGCTCGCAACGACAGGTCACTCTGGGCTAGCAGGAAAATACTGATCTTGCTCGCCAAGTTGGTGGCCGGCAGACATGCCCTGCCCCAGTTGATCAACCGAAAATACTCTCTCTGGTAAATTGAGCGATTTCCTCAGACGATTCATGGTGTCTGGAACAAAAGGATAAAGCATAATCAGGATATTTTTCAAAATATAAAAACATGAGTAAAGGGCGTCTTGCCTCTCGGTTAAGTCGTGCCGATCATCATGCGGCTTATACTGACTAAACAATCCGTTAATGATTCGAGCGTAGTTTTCAATGGCGTAGAGAAGTTTTGAATATTCTGCTTTCTCCATGGACCTGACATACATTTGAATTATTTTAATCGTTTCCTTTTCTGTCTTACCAATCAGCTTGCCGTTGGGTATCTTGCCATCAAACTTTGCCTTGGCGGCAGAAATTGGTTTTTCAAAAGCGGCGTTAAGGGGGCCGGCCAGAAATTGATTTCTCTGTTTTAGATTTTCAAAATCAAAATTAGATGATTTTTCAGTCAGGCTCAACAAGGCCAAAAAATAACGAACTTGATCAGCTGTGTAACCAAGATCATCAATCAGCTGATCTCCTGAAAAAAAGTTGCCTTTGGATTTACTCATTTTTTCGCCATTGACATGCAAATGATAAACACTAAAGACATCACTTAATTGTAACTCGCCCTTAACAGGCATGCGGTGGATGTCTTCTTGAGTCCCAAACCACATGGCCCCTTGCATGAGAACGTAAAAATAAACGTTGTCCTGTCCGACAAATTGATAAATGTTCGCTTCAGGGTCTTGCCAGTAATCCTTCCACTTCTCGTCCAGTATCCCTTTCTTTTTTAAGGCAGCCCTAGTAAATGAAATCGGCGCGATCAGCGACTCTGGCCAAACATAGAGGGTCTTGCCCGCTAGATCGGGAGCAACATCTGTCGGTACAGGGATGCCCCATTTAACATCGCGAGTGATTGAGCGATAGGCCCAGGCATCGACAAGTTCACTTTCGATGCCATTGGAGGAAAGTATTTTTTGACCTTGAGCTAACTCGCTTAACGATTCAAATTGAACCGCAATTTTTTTGCCTACTGTATAACGGCTTTTGTGCTGGGGCAGAGAATCACGAAGTTGTTTGAAAATAGGTTCATGAACATTGGAAAACGTGATAGATGGGAATATGGTACCACTAACTTCAGAATAAACTGATTTGCGCCAGGTCTTTTGTTTGCTTACTATCCAGGTTCTTAATTCATCTGAAACTTTCCACATATCCAGCCACCAATGTAAAGTCTCCCTTAAAACAGGAGTAGCATCACTGATAGCACTTTTACAATTTTGTAGTTGTGATGGATCATACTGGCTGCCGCAGGCATCACACTCGTCACTATAGGCCTTTGGATTGCCGCAACCTTCATTAGGACAGGTGCCGTAAACATAGCGATCTGGCAAAAACAAATTCAAACTGGGATCATACCATTGCATGGATGCTTTCTTAAAAAGCATTTTATTTTTGTTTAGCTTGCGCAGGAAATCCTGGCAAAATTGCTTATGAGTTTCAAAATTATCTTCTTGTGACGTGCCGGAGTAAATGTCCAGATCAATAAAATAGCGGTCCAAGGTTTTTTTTTGCTGCTGGTGAATTGCCGCTATAAATTCCTTAATTGGTTTACCCGCCTTCAGAGCAGAAACTTCGCTGGTGGAGCCATGATCATCAGTTCCGCAAACAAACAAAACATTTTCCCTGCCTATTAACATGCGCATCCAACGAGCAAAAATATCTGGAGGAATATGTGCCCCTGCCAGATGACCTAAGTGTAGAGGACCGTTAGCGTAAGGCATGCCAGCAGTAATCAAGGCCTTTTTAGGACGTTTGACTCTTTCTAAGATTGATTTAATGTCACTAGGATTTTTGGGAAAATCTTTTTCGTCGTTTTTCATACAAGAATTGCTCTAGGGTTAGCTCTTAATCTCGAATTTTATAATAAAATTAATAAGTTATCTAGATTAAAATGAAAATGCCTATGGTATATTTATAATTGGCTGAAATCATGTTCACCCGACTTCACTTAAAGACCACAAATATTCATTCCCACCTGAACTTTTGGGCGATCAAGCAATGACCTGAGCCAGCGATCAACATGGGTAAAACTCCCCAGAGCAAGAACCTCTGAAGCATTATAAAATTTGTCCAGGCAAACCACCCAAGGAAAAGTAGCAAAATCGGCAATAGATAGTTCAGTGCCTGCCAAATACTCGTTCTCCTCCAGTCTCTTGTCTAAGACTCCCAGCAATCGTTTTACTTCAGTCGTGTATCGCTCGACGGGATAAGAATGCTGGCATTTTTCTTTAGCGTACTTAAAAAAATGACCAAATTGGCCAAACATTGGTCCGATTCCTCCAACTTGAAAGAAGAGCCACTGCAAAGTTTGATTTCTAAGCACGCTGTCGGTGGAAAGAAATTTCCCTGACTTCTCGGCCAGATAAATCAAAATTGCCCCAGATTCCATGATCGCCAACGGTTTGCCATGGTTGCCGACGGGATCAACGATGGCCGGGATTTTGGAATTTGGGTTGATCTTTATAAACTCAGGGGTGAATTGATCACCTGTTTGAATATTAATTGTATGAGCATCATACTCAATCCCCATTTCCTCCAGTGCCACGGAAACCTTTTGCCCATTGGGCGTGGCCAAAGAATAAAGTTGTATTTTATTGCTCATTTTTTCACCTCATAGCAGATTAATCACTAGCTTTGTATATAGTAATAAGTGCAAGAGATAAAGAATGAGTTTAGTCAGTCAAAGATATTCCAGATCCTGGGATTTTCTAACTACAACTTCCGCAGCATCCGTCCTGGCCTTCTTTTTTTACATCTTCTGGCTTGGTCGATTCCTTCTCTGAAGATTTTACTTCACTTTTTTCATTCTTTTTATCATCATCTTTTGTTTCTTTGTTCATCATTTGCTCCCTATTTTATTAATCGATTTTTAACTATTTAAGACTTTCGGAAATAACACATTATTTTCAGTCGCAATGTGCTGCTTAATTTCCATCTCCAGTTGGGCAACTCCGTGATAAAGCGCATTCCAGCTCCCGCAAGCATCAACGGGTAGAACATAATCATTGGCCAATTGCTTAAGTCTAAGTAAATTCTCACCATGACCAATATGTTCGTGCATCATGACCTGAATTGGACCTTGTGCCATTTTTCCATTGCCTGATTTAATCATCGGAAATAAAACCATCTCTTCTTTTTGCATATGTGAGTCTAGCTCAAAAGCGAGGTGCTGCAAAAAATCAGCCAGCCCCTGGGGGCTGTCACTGCGATCAGCATGGACTGTTTCGACTTTTCTTGCCAGTGGGATTAATAATTGTAAATCTTCTCGGTGTTTTTTATGAAATAGTTCAAGTATGTCATCGACAATGTCGCCAACCTCCATTGAATTCCATTTTGGGCATTGCTTATCAGCGGAGGCAGATATTATTTCTTCTACAATTGCTTCGGCCTTAATGTCTTTTTGTTGGCACGCCTGCTTAAGGCTAACTGAGCCGCCGCAGCAAAAGTCTAAATCATGGCGCATAAAAACCATACTAGCGGCCGCATAGTTTGATGCCCACTCTCCTAATGTGTTATTTATTTCAAGTTGCACAGAAACCTCCATTTTGCAAAAAGAGAACTCACTTACGCATTGATGCATATTAAATATATCAATACATTTTAAAAATATCAATGTAAAGTCTTAAACATAAGGAAAATATAAATGCGATTAACCGTGAAATCCGATTACTGCCTTAGGGTCTTGATTTACTTACAAGAGAAAAATCACAAAGTTAAAATCCAGGAAATTGCTGATGCCTATAATATTTCCAAAAATCATCTCAGTGTAGCTGCAAATAAACTGTCAGAGCTTGGCTATATTATCTCCTCTTCAGGCCCTAATGGTGGGATTGAGTTTAATTATAAATACAGGGACAAAACAGTGGGGGAACTTATTTCAAATATTGAAGTATTTGATATCGTGGAATGTTTTGACTCCGAGACAAATACCTGTAGCCTCAATCCTCATTGTAATTTAAAAAAGATGATCAGTAATGCCAGTAAATCGTTCATTGAAGAATTAAAACAATACAAGATAAAAGACTTAATTTAGGAAATTTAAAGATGATAACAAAAACTACCGTTCTATTAATTACCCTTACAGTTTGTCTAACCACTTTTGCTGGGGAAAAGACACCTCCCACGCTTAAAGTGATTATGCAGGGGCTTGAAAAATCTATGGGAATGCTGAATAAAGGCATCTTTTATGACGACTTCAATATGATTGAAAAGTCTGCTTTGGCAATTGCCTTCCATCCAAAACCGAAGCAACAACTTCCTATAGTGGTAAAAGCACTAGGGAAAAAGATTGGTGAATTTAAACTTTATGATATTAAAGTTCATGATGCAGCAAATGAGATAGCAAAACTTGCAAAGCAAAAAAACTTTAATGGCATCTTAGAAAAGCATCAAGTGATTATCAACAACTGTATCGCATGTCATCAGCAGTTCAAATCTGAGATATCTAAAGTTCTCTCAATAAAATAGAACCTATTTACGCATCTCCTGATATTTTTTAAAGGCCGGTCGCGATGATATGTTCGCCAGCCAATTGCTGATATTGCCGTAGATCGACAAGTCATATTTTATCGCCAGGCAAATAAGCACGACAGAGGCGACATTTAAATCAGCGAGAGAAAATTCATCACCAACTAAAAATCGTTTATTGTTTAAGCTGGTTTCCAGTATACTCAAAAGGCCAGGGAGTTTTGCTTGCGCCTTCTCAATCACAGTGGCCACTCTTTTTTCCTCTGGCACAAAAACTAATTGAATGAAAATTTCGATTATGGGAACTTGCAACTCGGCCAGGGCCCAAAAACTCCATTGCTGAATCAGCCCACGAGTTTTAGCGTCCTTGCCTAAAAGTTCTGGTCGGTAGGTTTCGCCCAGATAGAAATTTATTGCCATAGACTCCCATATAGAAAAGTCGCCATCGGTTAAGGCAGGAACTTTTCCGTTTGGATTTATTTTTAGATATGCCGGTGATTTATGCTCCTGTTCTCTAAAATTAATCGGTTTGATTTCGTATTTCGCGCCAACTTCTTCTAGACACCAAAAACATCTGCCGGCACTTGAGTTAGGAGATCCATAGATTGTAATCATACATTTCCTTTATTTAAGTAAAGATATTTAATAATCAGACAGAGCAAAAACTAAAAAATCATGCAGCCCTTCGAACTCCTCTTGCGACATATCTAGTCCCACCATCACTCGTGGATCCATGCTTTGAAAACGCGCTTGCTTGTTTTCCAATTGCTCCACTAGCTTATAAGGCAGTCCTTGATTGTCTGGTGTGTAGTGATGCAACGTTCGTTGCGGGTGAAAATAGTGCAAAATCAAGTCGCGCATATCACGAAAAGAACCGGCATGCCCCCAAGGTCCAGAAATAATCACATTGCGCAGAGGTGGCGTACGAAAAGCGTAGCGATCCGCAAAATTTCCCGTGACATGCATGCGACCGAGATCATCATGAGCTTGGTCCTTGCCAGGACCGATCTGAGGCATACCGATGGCATGGGTTTTAAAATCTGACAGTAACGGACCGTGGTGGCATTCAATACATTTTCCCTTGGTCACAAAAAATAAAGCTCCCAATTTTTGTTTATCATTCATGGCCGAGGCATCACCCGCCAAAAAGAGATCAAGCGGTGTGCGCGTGGCCTGAAAGTTTTCCTTTTCAAATTCAGCGATGGCGCGGGCAAGGTGAGCAAAATTAATTTGGCTTAAGGCCACATCAGGATAGGCCAGGGCCAATAAATCACGATAATTAGAATCTGCCACCACTCTGGCACTTAGGCCCTGCCATTTAGCAACATTTGTCTTGGCATTGGCAATCTCGTTGCTGCCCGGGGCCCCACTCATTTCTTCAGCACTTGAAGGGGGAAACATTGCCTGCGCGGCCAAAGCAGAATCCAGCTGAGCGGTATATTGCTTCAGCTCAGGGTTTAGACCATTTAACTTTGCCTCGGGAGTAAAGAGCGCTCCTGTCACAGGATCGCGCTCAACCCTGGCATCCCAAAACATATTTGGAGCTTTGGCCAGATTCCATAATGCCGGACTATTGCGTGGGATAATATGCCCCTGCCCCATAGAGCGGCCACTGGCAGTCCCCTCTCCGCCTTCACCTATTGAAAGTGGCAGTTTATCACTGGTACCATGGTCGGGATGATGGCAAGTCTGACAGGATATATTTTTATTGCCGGAAAGAATGGGATCGGCAAAAAGTTTTTTTCCTAATTTTACTAAATGAGGAGTCGGGCTTTTGTAGCTCTGAAGCGGACGCACGCCGTGGGTAAAAAAAAGTTGGCGCAAATTTTGATCTAAGTCGCTGGCCTGAATAGCACACGATAATATACAGATAAAAAACATGACCATTTTCGGCATAAAAAATACCTAAGATTGAAGTTGATGAGGGTGATAACTTAGCACAAGTTTCCTCTCACTCCCAGACTCTATGCCCCGGTTTTGGGGCGGCATTCTACTCATTCCCGCCTCCTAACACACTGATTTCATGTAGACAGTAACTTTTCTCTGCACTTAAGACGATAATGTAGGACTAATCATAATCAGCGCAATTTTAGACAAATAACTTATGAATGGGGGAACAAGATCATGAACCTAAAATTAATTCTAACAGTGACTGCCCTATGCTTTTCAATGGCGACTTTCGCTCAGTCAAAAGTACCAAGAGGACGTGCCACTGTAGGTAAGCCTGGTGGTGGAGGTAAAACTGCCACAACGGGCAAAACCGGCTCCACCAGTAAACCTGTCACGGCGGGTAGACCTGGATCTGTGGGTAAACCTGGCACGCTCGATTCTAGTGGCCTAAAATGTGATGCCGCCAAGAAGAAACTGCTTGAGGCGACTAAATATTTTCTTGTCACCAGTGGAAAAAATGCAACATTTTTTACAAAAACTTGTAAGCCCCTCCTTAGCAAAACCGACGCTCTTCAAAAGAAATTGGATGACCTAAAGAATAAAAGAGTTGCTGCAATTGCGGCTGCAACCGCCAGTCTTGGCGCTGCTGCTCCTGCTGTCATATCCATTGACCAAAAAATCGCGGCCACCCAAAATGATTATGATGTAACTTCAAAATCTTACAAGAACTGCAAATCTCAAGCGAGTGAGCTGAAGAGATTAACAGATCTGGCAACAACTTCTATGAAAACTGCCGACGCGGCAAAGAAAAGATTATGTGGTAAATAAATCCGGAATTTGGATTTCTAAGGTGCAAGGAGACTTATCCTTGCACCTTCATTCACTATACAATGGCAATGAAATTTTTCCGTTCTTTCAATAGCGGTAGCATGACTAGAAAAAATACCACTATATAAAAACCGGAGAGGCCAAGACTTGATGTCGCCAGGCCACGCTGATCAATCATATAACCAAACAATGGGCCAACACAGGCGAAAAAAATTCTCGTCCCCATTTGGGTTACACTATTGGCCGTCGCTCTAAAATCGCCTGAAACACGCTTATTTAAAGCATCTTTAAGAATGACTTGTCCCAACCCACGACAGACTTGGAACAACATACAGGCCATAATTCCCAGGACATGATCGATTAAAGACATTCCCAAAAAACCGATGACTGGAAGAACGGCAATCACAATGAGGACATTTAAACTACCCCACCTTTTTTCAACTTTATGTGCGCGCTTGCTGGTAAAAGATACCGTAAAATTTGTCGCGGCCCAGAGAAATCCAAAATAGATAAGAGGGATGTGTAAATTTTCCCAATATTTTTGAAAAACCCAAACCGCCATGAGCGTTCCTGAAAATGAGAAGATTGAATTAAGAATTATAAGATTAAGTAATCGCGACTGTTTAAATAGGCCGGCATAAATATATCCCATATTTTCACGGTGCTTTGTACCCATTTTTTTGCGTGGTGGTTCGACAAGAGTCAGCGTGATAAAAAATGGAATCCAGCTCATAATGGCAGAGATGACTGCTAAATTTTTCATGGAAAATGAAAGTATAAGCAAGACACTGGTAACAAGCGAGGCCACTCCCTCACCCAAAGCAAAAAATGACAGGCTTTTTCCCAAGATTTTTATTTGCGCCTGCTTATTCTCAGTCACTTCCAAAGTGTCATAAATAAGCGCTGTATCCGTACCAGATTGCAAAGAGACAGCAACGCCAAGAATAACTTCCGCCACGATAAGCATTGTCAAATTTGATGCCAGAGGAAAGAGGCTAAAACCAATCCCTTTTAAGCAAGATGAGGCAATTAACGTATTTTTTCGACCTAAAAGATCCGAAATATATCCGGAAGGTATCTCTAATATAAAAACTGTAATAGCAAAAACTGATTGTAGTAAATAAACGCCCCTCATTCCGATGCCGACAGATTGGAAAAAAGGCACAATGATTGGCATAAGCACCAGGCACATGGTAAAAAATTTCAGAACGTATATTTTCGAAATATTATTTTCGATATTTAATTTGCCCATGCCATACGCTCTCATTTTAATCCTTTCTCACAACTTAAGTTTCAACTTACCATCCTTAAGGTCAACAGCTCCAGCTTCTTTAAGAAACAGTTCGCTCCAGTGCGCCGCACTATCCTGTTCCTTCGGCTATTTCTGCAAATAAATGGCCGCTTCAAATGATCTCTTTTGACCTTTTAATGTCGCCGCATTATAACCTCGCGGCATGGAAAACACTAAACAACCCATTAAGACTGACTTTACGGTAGAAGAAATTGACAGCGCCATTAAGGTTCTCAAAAGCTTCGCCCAAAACAGCGAGCAGCTAACCCTTTTAAATAATGAACAGCGAATTGATATGCTCAAGGCCTCAGGTTTACTCTCCAGACCCAATCGCGATGAAATCAGAATCAGACGAAAAGATGTCAAGCGATTGCGCAAGCAAGAACTGATTCAAAGCAATAAAAAGGCGAGAAAAATAACTGGTATTCGTAGTGCCAGAGAAGCGGGCATTTTTGTCGCTCCCGTGCAAATAGAAGGACCTGAAAAATTAATTGAGGGGCATGAATATTCTACTCCCCACAGCTGCTATGTCTGCAACTCTAAATTCACACAGGTACACCACTTCTACGATAGTATGTGTCCCAAGTGCGCTGAGTTTAATTACTTAAAGAGATTTCAGAGCGCTGACCTGTCAGGACAAGTCGCTCTTATTACAGGCTCTCGTCTCAAGATAGGGTATTATGCCACGCTGATGTTATTAAGAGCAGGCGCTACTGTCATCGCCACCACCCGCTTTCCCATTGATTCTGCCATCCGCTATGCCAAAGAGAAGGATTTCAAAGAATGGAGTTCCAGACTACAAATATATGGACTCGATTTAAGACACACCCCAAGTGTTGAGATATTTGCCAGCTACATAGAAAAAAATTATACGCGACTTGATATTCTGATAAATAATGCCGCTCAGACAGTTAGGCGCCCCAGTGGGTTTTATAGTCACCTCATGCCAAATGAAAGATTAGGTGCCGACAAATTATCTTCGGACGTTGCCCTGTTATTAGAAAAACACCATGCTTGTATTTCACAATTACAACCGCATAATCCTGAAAATAAAAATATCCCTGTGGCCTGGCATAATAACTCTGTAGGTATTGGCATCAGTGCCTCGGCCGAGTTATCCCAGATCCCCTATAGCTTTGACAATTCCCTG
>Ga0210057_1009280_pt1 | contig 11421 bp, 8 predicted proteins | sample CryGeyCG2114_010_2_FD_183968 | JGI IMG/M metagenome (GOLD analysis project Ga0210057, IMG submission 183968) | Groundwater microbial communities from aquifer - Crystal Geyser CG10_big_fil_rev_8/21/14_0.10 (SPAdes) (version 2) | ecosystem: Environmental > Aquatic > Deep subsurface > Groundwater ...
TCGTCGGACCGGAAGGAGAATATGCACCAAACTATACGGGACAAGAAGTGGCGGTCACCGTCACCGGACAGAATTTCCCTACTGTGACACCCTCTCCAACTTCAAATCCAAATATTACCAATACACCAACCCCTTCTCCCACAATAGTGGCAACGCTTACGCCAACCCCAACTTCAAATCCAAATATTACCAATACACCCACCCCTTCTCCCACAATAGTGGCAACGCTTACGCCTATTCCAACAGGCTTCATTGATGCAAAAGTAAACTATCGAATTAAATTTCAGGGTATCACCGGAAAGCCAAAAAATGCAAATTCCGTTGACGTAAAACTCGGGATATATCGAGCAGATGGGGAGCAAATAGACTCTCGTACCGTAACGTTTACTCCTCAAACGGATGGTGCGTGGGTCGCCGATACAGAATACAAAAATATTCCCAATACTGATTATTTCGTCACCATCAAGGGACCGAAGCACCTGCAAAAGAAAATATGCGAAATCAATCCAATAGAAACGGTGAGCGGAACATATCGATGTAAAGATGAAAAAATCAATCTCAAAGCAGGTAATAATACGCTCGATTTTACAGATATTTATATGCTTGCGGGAGATCTTCCGCTTCAAAATGGGATCGTAGATGCCGTTGATATCATCTATATTCGAAGTAATTTCGGAAGTCAGATAGCCGAAGTGACAGCGCGAGGCGACCTCAATTATGATGGTATTGTAGATTCACAGGATTACGGGATCATCATTAGTGCACTTTCATTTAAGTATGATGAAGTAGAGTAAATTAGCCGAGAGTCGATGACGTATAAAATCTTCTTGCCCCAGTTGTCGGACAGTCTGGAGCAGGTGGTAAATTCAAACTCTCCACCGTTTTATCCCCAAACATTACTTCATCATAAACTTCCTGAGATACGTCGATTTCGACGCTTCCCGCTGTATTACCTTCACAATAAAGACATCGCCTAATATCATCAGGATAATCTGGTGGAGGCGCTCCCCAACAACCCAATACTATTAGCTATAATATAGCATACTAACTATACTTATTGAACACAATTTCCTTTGGAGATAGTCGAAATAATCCTTCATCAAGCCGCCTTTGATCAAGGTAATGAGCGGTAAAACCGACCGATCGTGCAAAGACAAATAACGCATTGAAAAATTCAATATCTATTAATTCCTTCAGTTCATTTCTTGATATTTTTTCCTTCTCTGAAAGAAGATCTAAAAATACTGCAGCAATAGCGCCATCGACATTGAGGATCAGATTCCCTTTTTTTGCAGTGGTTATCTGTTCAATTGCACAGGCAAAATCAATATGTTCGTGCTTCGTTAAACCTTTTGAAAACTGAATAATGTTACCTACCCGTGGATCGGGAGCGTCGATGCGATACTTCCGATGACCTATTCCTGAGATTCGCTTCCCTGACTTTGCAATGCGTTCAGCATATTCATGTGGCTCAATCCGCTCTGATACCCCCTCAAACCAATGAGCAGCTGCTTGATTTATCGCACCCCCAAAGCGTGGACCGATCGTCAATAGTCCCGATGCCAATGAAGATACTAGATCTTTCCCCGCACGAGCTGCGATCATGGTATTCACTGCACCTGATACATAGGGACCATGATCTACCAAAAGCTTCATGACCAAATCAATAAACTGTGCGGTATGGGGGGACTTCAGCTGCCTCCCCAGAAGCATCGAGCCCACAATATGTGCGTAAGATCTTTTTGAAGCGGCAGCTAATATTTCCTCCCCCACAATTTCCACCGATCCGCACACATCTCTTGATACAGAATTCATAAACAATGCTGAAGAACGTGATTGAATTTTAGATAAAGCTTTTTGAAAATCCCTTCCCTCACTCCGTTCGGGATTCCCTTCATAAGGGAGATTATTCGTCGATCTCCCTTCAGGAAGGGGGTACCCGTCAGGGTGGGGGATGTTCACCTTAGTTTCTATCTTTTTCATCAATTCAATCAACTCTGTAAATGAGTTTGTCGCAAAAACTCCGGCTTCTTGAAGCGCCTTTGTCTTTGCCTGGGCAGTCTCCGCTCCCCGACTTGCCATTGCCTTTGCATGACCAAACTGCGGAGGTGTCTCAAACATTTCACTGATAGTTCCCCCAATATATGCAATGATTTTTTTTGTAATCATTTTTTCCTTTATGAGATCAATCAAATCATACTCATCATATCCACCAAGCTCACCAAAATACACAATGTACTTCGTGTTTGGATCTGTCTCTGCTGCAAGAAATGCTTCTACGGGAGAAAGAACTGGAAAGCGATCTCCCCCAAAAGAAAGAGAGAATGAAATTCTTTTTTGGAGCTTTGTAACAAGCTGTATAAGCTCATTTGTCATGCCTCCGGATGATGAAAATACTGCCACATTCCCAGGCTCAAACAGATGTGAATCAATGAGTTGATCTGCTTGAGTGCCACCAATTGCTCCCAGTTTCAGATGTCCTGGAATCATGAGTCCAACTGTCGCTGGACCAATGATAAATATATCCTTCTGTTTTTGATGGTACAACTCAAGCGAATGCTTTTCGGGAACATTTTCTGCAAAAATAGTACCGCCAAGAAGGTGGGGGAGTGCGCGAAGCGCGTCTGCAGTAGAGGAGAGCGTGCGTCGTCCTGAGGTCAAATTGAGAAAGAGAGTAACCTCATTCTTGAGATGACGAGGCATAAGATCAATCGTTTGATACACGGGTATCAAACGCTCATCGCCGCCCCAAAATAGTCGGACATATTTTCGTCCCGACGCGATAATTGCGACAAGATCTGGTTCTATTTTCCCACACAAATAATCAAAATCCATCATAGATTGCAAGATGCCAGGATGACTTCCAAGGGCAACTATTGAATGATTACTGTTGCGAATATTTTGAATATTGATCATACGGCTCATAATTTTTGTAATGTTTTTCGGACAATCTCATGAAGCGGCATATCAGGTCCCGCAACATACCCATATACATCATGTTTTTTAAGCCACGTTTCCATCATCGCAAGTCCTTCTTTCTGCATCGGCCCGCCACGACGTACATATATTCTGACATTATTTTTTCCCAATTCTTTCTTATATTCCTCCAGTGCTTTAATAATTCCTTGAAAGGTGATCCGAACATCGGTAAAGTTTGCAACGCCACCACCAATGAGAAGTATTTTTTTCTTTGACTTGCTTTTAAACAGTGCCTTCAATACTTCTTTTGTATATAGATATGTTTCTTCAGCATTTGGATTTCCCGAATATTCTCCGTAATTTCCGAGGTCTTTTCCATGACCTAAATTGTAGAACTCATCAGCAAGCGTAATACTAGCTCCTCCTCCTGAAAGAAGTGCCCACACAGATCCATTTTTGTTTAACAAGGTGTATGATAGCGCTGCTTGACTATTATCACTCAACTTCTGTATTGACTTCTCTTCCGGAGATTTTTGCTGATCTTGCACGGCATCCGCTTCAACCCACCCATCGCGAACAAAAAAACGTGCAGTACTATCTACTTCAACGGCAAGGTCTAAGATAAACATCCCTCCCCCCGCCTTTGGCGGGGTGCTCCCTTCAAAAGGGAGATTTTTTATAGTTCCCCCTTCAGGAAGGCGGTGGCTAGAGGCCGGGGGATGTTTCACTACAAGAGGATTTATCTCGCCAAATGAAACAAAATATTTTTCACAGTAATCAAGAAGCGCAAAGATGAAGGATTCATCAACTTTGAGAGCGTGCGCAATCTGCTTGATCGGTACACTATCCTCTTCTTTCTGCTTCGATTTAATTTGATTAAAGCCTATCACGACAGTCTTAATCTTCTTTTTCATGCTTTCAATATCTATCCCTCCCACGGTCGCATATCGAACCAAAAAACCCTCACGGGTGCGCTCAATAGATACGTATCGCTCAGCATCCTGATTATGTGCCACCATACGCTCGATAAGAAAACTAGAATAGCCTTTCCTGACAAGCTTTTCGATTGATTTTGTGAGAGATACACGCTTCACATTGAGTTCAATGAGTCCCTTTTTCATTCTTCCTTTAACGCCCTGATCAACCTTAACAACATACGTTTCTTTCTCTGGTAGTTTTGAGAGGGGAGTGGAAAAGGAAAGCTTTCCCTTTGAGTCAATCAAAGCCGCCACTCCTTGATATTTTTTATTCAGATCGCGGTAGAGAAGTTGTTTTGATTTATATTCGGTTAGTTTGACTCGTGACATAGAAAAAAAGTGTGTAGTATAAATAGAGCATAACCTCGACTTCAGTATGGTAGTCTCCGAATGCAACAAAATCATTCGCTTACTTAAATAAGTCTCTCTTGACTCTCCCTCACCGACCCCTCTTCAAATGTGCGACAACCACTCCCCTATTTTTACATTAAAAATAATAAACTGTCACATTTATATCTTCCTAAGAGAATTAATAATAAAGAAAAGCAGGATAAATCGTCATTATATAGTTACGATGAAAAAATTGAAAAATTTACATTTAACGACGTTAAATAACCCTTTTTCGCTCTGTTTTATGAAAACCAGATAAAATATATTTCATGATTTATGCTGTTTTAATAGTCCAATTCAATTTACTGACCCCCTCCTCTACCGCACTCTTTCATACGGGGGAGAGGGGTTATTGTATTTTTATCTTCTATTCACCATAGTATAACAAGTCAGTTTTCTTCCCTATACCATCCACAATCCAAGAAGCTTCAAATTCTTAAGCAGTGCTCCGATATCACCCCACCCAATAGCGCCATCACCATCAAAATCAAGGGGAATCATCGGTTCAAATACAACCTCATTCTTCCCTTTCTGAAAATCAGCATAGGTCTGGCGCGGAAGATACTGTTTTTTGAGAAGAACTATGCGGTACTTTTGACCGAGTGCAATATTATCAACTTTCTCTATCGAACCGTAACCATCGACGACTTGAAGACCACCTTTCCTAAATACAAGCTCTTCGTGCTGATTATATATTTGAAGCTCAAAGTCGCGGTCTGTGGTGGTTCGCTTTGGAAATAGTGAAATTTTGTATAAAAGCGAAGGAAGTGACACCACTTCATAATCCCAATGACTGCTGCTTATAACCATATCTTCATTTCGGTACAACACGAGGCGCGAATTAAACGTACCAAGTTCATTTAGAGTAGAAAAATATATATCAATGGTTCTTGTTTCAAATGGTTTAATTTCACCAAATGACGAGATCAGATACTGCGAAGGCTCGACATTTTCAAGCATAAATCCATACCCATTCTCGCGACTCCAGATCGCCTGGCCATTGTTAGCTACCTCTACTCGCAGATGATAGGTCGACCGCTCCACAATCTCACGAGGAAAATCAGTCATATCAAATGACCCATCCTGACGTATTTCAGGATTTCCATCCCGTTTCTCCATATCTCGAATCATTTCATATTCAGGATATACTCCCCCATTTCCCTCTTTTACCCAGGAAAACTTTAAGAATGGCTCACCTTGATAATTGAGTACAAATGGCGTCACTGCAATCACTCGTTCATCCGGAATCCATACATTTTGAAATACATATCGAAATTTCTCTGCAATTTGAGTCCGAGAGAGCACATCGCCATTCCACCCTGTTTCAGTGATAAACACCGGGAGAGATTTAATCCCCAGAGAAGATAATAATGAAAGTTCCCATTCATAGGTTTTAACGGTACCTCGTCCACTACTATATGGCGATCCAGAAAAATTTGGATTTGGATATGAATGAGATGACAAACCGTCAAATAACTCATTAAAATCATCAGCACCAATCTCTCCCACCACCTCTTCCAAAAAGGCTTTCTCGTCCATATACATTGGCTTGCTTTGTGGAGCAGATGCATCCATCCCTCCCATCATAACAAAAAAATCTTCATCAGCTTCTTTGAGTTTCCGCGCAAATGTTTCATTTACCCGTGCAAATGATGTTGGATCAACTTCACCCCCCCATTCAGATGCATGATTTGGCTCATTGAACAAAATAATGTAACGGTTTTTAACCACCCAATGTAAACTGTTCAAAAAATCTATCCAGTCATCTGCATCTCCCTCTTCTGGACGCTTCCAACTTTCACCTTGAGAAGTCGTTGCAAGTCGAATGATTGGCACAATACCCCGTTCTCGCAGTTTATCAAAGATTGGTTGCCATTTATCTCTGCTTTTATCATCTTCGTGGATCACAAGAGTGATATATCCCCACTGCCCCCCCGTTCCGTTAACAAGATCAGCTGCGCGATCAATATCTTCGTCCTGCGGCTGAGCAAGATGAATGCCAAATTTGTTTGTAGAGTGATTAGCTGCGAGAACAGGCTTTATTTGAAGAAAGAAGATCATAAAAATGATCATGACCGCGTATTTTGCGATTTTAGGTACTTGTCGAGACATAGAGCTATATTATATACACTCATTTCAGTCAGAAGAGGTGTATATTCTGCCTTTTACACTTTTGGAAGAACGATTGAAGTTTGGTGCGAATATTTCCCAAAAGTATCTTTGTAAGATTTTTCACATACTTCATCTGCCTCAAAGAATATAATCTGCGCAATCCCCTCACCTGCATAGATTCGTGCAGGAAGGGTAGTTGTGTTTGATATTTCAATAATAAGAGATCCTTCCCATTCCGGTTGCAACGGTGTGACATTCACGATTATTCCACATCTTGCATAGGTAGATTTACCAATACAAAGCCCCATAACACTTCTCGGAATTCTAAAGTATTCCTGGCTGCGGGTGAGTGCAAATGAATTGGGCGGAATAAGAATCTGTCCTTCTCCAACAATATCAACAAATGATTTTTCATCAAACTCCTTCGGATCAACTACTGCTGAGTGAATGTTAGTAAAAATTTTAAACTCATCAGCAACTCTCAGATCATATCCATATGATGAAAGACCGTATGAAACATGTCCATCTCGGACCTGTGCGTCTTGAAAAGGATCTATCATCTTGTGCTCTTGGACCATTCTTCGTATCCAATGATCTGGTTTTATTGACATATATCATTTTACCCAATACTTCTTCGAAGTAGTGCGGCTTTTTCAATTAAATATGAAATGTCTTTTCCTTCATTTAAGCGATCAAGTATTTGTGAAGTAACTGTATGATGTTCTATTTGATCATTAGTTAACTCTGGTTCCTGACCAAGATACTGTTGAATACCTCGCGCATCTGCAAGTACTTCATCAAAGCCCGTAGTATTTTTTGCAAGCTTCTCAAGAACATCAAAATTGGTATAAGACATTGTGTGCAATAAATCAGAACGTATATTAATATATATCTTTTCCAATAGGTCTAGTAGTCCCTGCATATCATCTGCTTTCAACGTCTGTAAACCACATCCGGTACCAATGAGCTCGGGAGGCACGCCAATCGAATATAGTGATGAAGTAAATGTGATCGCGCGTGGCAATTTTACTTCACCCACTCCTCGGGAATATCCAAAGAGTCCAATATGCTGTACTCGCTCACGTCTTTTCGGAATTGATTTTGATACTTGATTGATAAGAGGCGCTATCTTCTCTATTGTCCCCCGATAGTAACGCGAAAAAAGCGTCATTATTTCTCGCAAATGTACTTCTTCTTTTGTTGAAATCATTCGTGTTTCAAGAGTTTTTAATTTCGCCTCTAGCTTTTGTATAGCCTCAATCACCTCATCTTTTGGAAAGTCATATCGAAAAGCACTCTGAATAGTAGTCGTGCGAATACCTGCATATTCATTCATAAACTGATCCACCGTTTTAGGACTTATTCCACCACGAAAGGGAAGAGCTGCGGCACCGATCATCGGATAGAGTGGAACTTCATTCTTATCTTCAAATTTTTTATATCTTGAAAGGGCAATTTTGATTGCAAGGACTGTTGGGACAATCCCTGCATTAAGCGCTGGATCAGACCGCGCTACATAAGGACGGATATATTCTGGTTTAAACCCAAATCCCTTCATATGTTTTTTGAGATACTCTTCCAAAATTTCGTCTGAATGAGAAATGGTGTCTATGTCTTCAAATAAAGGAATAAGCTCAATATGTTCTATATCCCCAGCACTCCTCTTGAGTAACGGATGCCGTACCGAAGCCATTTGTCTGAATGCATCTTGCACATCATACATTTCTTTTGCAGACTCAGTCATTGGCAAGATTACTTCAAATAATGGATTGTCTTTAAGCCCCAAAGTCTTAGATAAACCGGACGCTGCTAAGATCCCCATGAATGCCCTCCCTAATCGATACTCCGTTTCTACTTTCGGGTTAGGTAGACGAAAGGTAATAAACTTATCTTTTCCAATTTTCTCTTTTTGAAAGTAGTCAAAGTACTCACCAAATATTCGTTCTAAAATTGCCTCATCCACAAGTTTTCCCTCCCAATCCCATTTATACTCAGTCGCTCCCAAATCCTTAAACGACAGATAGAGCTCTCGTGGCTCTTCTTGAGTACTAATAAATGGCTTGAAATGCCAATATGGAGTGTGTGCATGGTCAGGATGTTGGGTGACCATGGTAGCAGGTATTTTTCGAGTCATTTTCATTGCGTATTATTATACATTTGTTTTTGATAAAATAGAACACATGGATATATCAAAAAGAATACAAAATCTTCCCATCTCCTCCATCCGCAAACTTATTCCACTATCTGATAAGGCAAAGTGCCGTGGAATAAAAATATATCACCTGAATATGGGGCAACCAGATGTTAAAACACCCAATGTGGTGATTGAGGCATTGAAACATTGGACTCAAAACCCTATTTCGTATGCACCATCGGGAGGGACACCAGAATACCTTCAAGCACTTGAGACATACTACCATGATTTAGGTTTTTTGTTTGTAAATACCAAAAATATCATCGGTACAATTGCAGGTTCTGAAGCTATAAATATGGCACTTTTTGCAGTATGTGATCCTGGAGATGACGTGCTTGTTTTTGAGCCATTTTATAGCAGCTATCAAACATCGGCACAGCTCTGGGATATAAAACTGATCCCCGTTGAAACCTCACTTCAAGAAGGCTTTCATCTACCGACGCGTGAAAAAATAGAATCAGTGATCACCCCAAAAACAAAAGCAATTCTCTATTCAAATCCTGGGAATCCAACCGGAACCGTTTACACAAAGGAAGAAATTCTCATGCTGGTTGACATAGTTAAGAAACATAATCTATTTCTCCTATCTGACGAAGTCTACCGAGAATATACATTTGTCGATCGCCCACACGTGTCTCTTCTTACGTTTATGCAAGAGATTCCCGACCAAGCGATACTTATCGATAGCTTGTCAAAGCGATATAATCTTTGCGGTGCTCGTCTTGGAAATCTTACGTCACTCAATGAACTAATTATAAGTGGTTCTCTTAAGTTTGCCATGAGTCGCCTTTCGGGAGGAATTATTGACCAATATATTGGGTCACGGCTTGTCGATGTACCTGCAGAATATACCAAGGCAATGCAGGCTGAATATCAAAAACGACGAGATATCATGTTTGAAGGGCTTCAGTCAATTGATGGCGTTTCCGTCACAAAACCGGAAGGCGCTTTTTATATCATGGCAGAACTGCCCGTTGAAGATGCGGAAACATTTTCTGTCTGGCTCCTTGAATCCTTTCAGGATAAAAATGAAACGGTTATGCTTGCTCCTGGTTACGGATTTTATTCCGATCCGAAAAAGGGAAAAAAACAAGTCCGTATTGCCTATGTTCTTGAAGAATCTCACCTTCGAAGGTCAATTAAAATATTAGATAAGGCACTTAACGAATATAAAAACCTTCAATTATAATTACTTAGGCAATAACTTAAAGATATCGATGAACCACCATAAGCCTTCCTTTTTTGAGAGTAATACTGGCAGTAGCATCACTCATCACATTGCTCACACCACGCGTACTTGATAGGTTCAATAACTCGTCACTTAGCCCGTACTGAAGACCTTTTGTTGTCACTCCTTTAGCGTCAGTAAGCAGTGGAATAATCGATACTTCATCATCTTTTTTTCCTTGAAATTGCAGAGATTTTGTTATGAGATATATATTTTCATTATTCTGAATAATCTTAACCTTTATTTTGTTAATTACGTTACAGAGGAAATGAATAGTGGCAATCATATGATCAAGTCTATCTCCCCCAAAGCCCGCTATGACAATTTGCGTATATCCTTGTTCCATTGCGTATGAAATTGCAAGCTCTGAATCGGTTTGATCTTTTTCTTTCGGATGTATCAACATCTTCGTATTATTTTGGTTCAAAATTCGGTAAACATCTTTGTCTATTGAATCCATATCGCCAATCAACACATCTGGGATAATGTTGTGACTATGTAAATAATTTGCCCCTCCATCAACCGCGATAATACATTGCGTTTCTTTTATGACACTCCTCAGTCTCCTTTCATTAATATGACTACCATTTAAATACATGAATGCTGTTTTCATACCAGTAGTATATAAAATATTATGGGTATGTTGTTGGAGATACTATGAATTCTGGACCACCTTCTTGCTCTAATTGTTGTTGGGTCTTTTCAAATTCCTGAATATACTCTGGTTTTTGTTTTTGCATGGATGACTGTTGTAAAAAATTTTCGAAGAATATATTTTGATTTGCTGATGCGGTTTTGACATTTGAACTGGGAACCTCGATCTGAAAATCCACGTATTCAAATGTGATTTTTTGCTCAATATCTGAGGAAATAATTACGATTTGCTGTAATCGATCTGTTGCTTCATCAACGTAAAAATCCGTTGTCTGCCAGTTTTCTTTCTTCAAGGACATTACGTAGCATGTCTTTGCGCCGCATACATCTTGGCGCGTATATGACAATGAAGTTTGGGGATCTTGAATATCTTTCACTAAATTGTTAAAAAATATAGTTGGATCAAAGGGAAGCTTGATATCGTACTTTTCAACGACTTGCATAGATTGTTTCCACCAATAATTATCAGAATAATCTTTTAAAAAGACCGAATCATCAGCAATAATCAGATGCATGGTCTCGTCAGATGTTTCTTTTTTGAGTATTTCTTGAGATGATTTATCAATCGCCCAATCGATCGTAAATAAGGGAACCGTCTTATGAATTTCAGTATACGTTCCATGATATTGCGTTGAGTTGTCTATTGCCAATTGATCAAGTAGAGTACAAATCCGGGCATCATCTTCCTGACAGCGAATTGTCCATTTTGCATATCCGAAAAACCCCAAAATTACTCCCCCAATCAGAAGCACGATAATAATGATAATTCTCGGATTCCACCTCATATATTTATGATAGCATATGCTCGTAATTATGCGCTCTAAAGTGGTACCCTTTGTCAAGACGATTTTTTAACGATTACTTCCTCTTTTTATATAACTTGTAATAATTTGTAATGCTTGTTGTTTTTGATATAGTTTGATATAGGGTTAATTTGACCTACAATC
>Ga0210057_1009281_pt1 | contig 11421 bp, 10 predicted proteins | sample CryGeyCG2114_010_2_FD_183968 | JGI IMG/M metagenome (GOLD analysis project Ga0210057, IMG submission 183968) | Groundwater microbial communities from aquifer - Crystal Geyser CG10_big_fil_rev_8/21/14_0.10 (SPAdes) (version 2) | ecosystem: Environmental > Aquatic > Deep subsurface > Groundwater ...
GTTTTTCATTTGACATAAAATTGTTGGTTGATATTATGAATTTACAATAACACAGTTGCCGTAAATTTAAAATATCAGGCATTAATTTCCCATATGCCTACCAGTTCAGTATATACAGGACTAATCAAAATTCCTAATGTCAAAATATTAAATTAGACATTTGGCATTAGAAATTTTATTGGAAATTAGGTGAATTAGAAATTAGAAATTTTTATGTTGTTGACTATCATCGTATTCCTAATAATCCTAAGCATTATGGTCCTGGCGCACGAGCTAGGGCATTTTTTGGTGGCTAAAAAATTTGGTTTAATCCCCAGGGAATTTGGAATCGGCTTTAGGCCCCGGGCTTATGGGGTTTACAAAAATTGGCAAGGCAAATGGAAAACCGTCAAAGGCTCCAAAGAAGTCAAAGACGCGGCTGATACGATTTATTCGGTTAACTGGATTCCTTTGGGCGGCTTTGTGGAATTGGGCGAGGACGAGGCCGCCGCCGGCGACCCTAATCATTTTAACAGCAAGCCGGTTTGGAAGAGATTTTCCATAATATCGGCCGGAGTAATTATGAATGTGATTTTGGCCGCGATTTTAATTTCCTTCGGCTTTATGATCGGCTTGCCCCAGGTTTTGGATGATGTCCGGCCCGAGGCCTTGGTCAGCGGCCAAAAAATTCAGATAGTTGAGGTCCAGCCGGAAACGCCGGCCCAAACCGCCGGTTTTAAAATCGGGGACACGATAGCCAATATTGACGGCCGTGAATTTACGGATTATAAAAAATTGCAAAATTATACGGATGAAAAAACCGGCCAGGAATTAAATTACAAAATTAAGCGGGCCGGAGAAGAAATGAATATAAAAGTTGTATCCGAGCTTAGGGCGGATACCGGCCGGGGCGGAATCGGCATTGCCATAGTGGAAACCGGCTTGGTCAAGTACCCTTGGTATTTGGCTGTTTGGGAAGGGATTAAAACCACCTTATTTTTGACTTGGGCTATTATTGTCGCTTTTTATAATTTAGTTAAAGGCCTTATAGTCGGCACAGGGATCAGCGCCCAGGTGGCCGGCCCGATCGGCATCGCCGCTATGACCGGCGAGGTGACCAAAATGGGCTTTGTTTATCTGCTGCAGTTTACGGCTCTTTTGTCGGTTAATCTGGCGGTCATTAATTTCTTGCCGATTCCGGCTTTGGACGGCGGCCGGGCTTTGTTTTTGATAATAGAAAAAATCAAGGGTTCGCCGGTAAAAAAAGAAACTGAAGCTTTTATTCATAATCTTGGCTTTACGCTCTTGATGGTTTTTGTTTTATTTGTTACCTTTAAGGATGTGGTTAGGTTTTGGAAGTGATGGTAATTAGAAATTAGTAATTGGTAATTTGGATTCTTGGAAAATAGATAAAATATTTATGACTAATCAAAATTATTTAACATTAGATAATTTACAAATTTACCAATTATCAAGACAGTTATCCAAAGAGGCTTGGCTAATTTATGTTAATATGGATTGGCAGACCAAAAAGGCCATAGGCTTTCAATTTATTGCAGCTATTGATTCAGTCGGAGCTAATATCACGGAGGGCTATGGTAGATACCATTATTTAGATAAAATAAAATTTTATTATAATGTCAGAGCTTCACATTATGAAGCCATAGTGCATTGGCTAAGCTTACTTTATGAAAGGTGTTTAATAAATGAAATTCAATATCAAAAGATTCTTAAAATTTCAAATGAGTTAGCCCCAAAGATAAATGCCTATATAAATTCAACATATAGAGCAAAAAATAATTTCCAAATTACAAATTGCTAATTACAAATTACCTAAAGTGTATGAAACTAAACATCAAAGCGACAAAAATTGAATTAACTCCCAAGGCCAAGGGTTATGTCCAGGAAAAAATGGATATGCTCCAAAAGTATTTGGGCGATATCCAGGTCCTAAATTGCGACGTGGAAATCGGCATGGCTGTTGGCGGCCAGAACAGCGGCGAAATTTACCGGGCGGAAGTCAACCTGGAATTGCCGGGCGAGCTCCTGCGGGTGGAAAAAACCGAAAAAGAGCTTTTCAAAGCCATTGACAAGGTCAAAGACCATTTGACTAGGTCAATCAGGCGGTACAAAGAAAAAAGGATTGATAAAAAGAGGAGAAGTTAAAGAATTTCTAATTTTTAATTACTAATTTCTAAAAGGTTGAATTTTTTTATTATTGTGTTTATAATTTAGAAATTAGCTAGAAATTAGGAATTTTTATTTTAATTAAATATGAGCATATTTAGCAAAATATTCGGGGATCCGAATGAAAAAATAATCAAGTCCTTAAAGCCGATAGTGGACGAAATAAACTCTCTAGAGCCGAAATTTCAAAAAATGAGCGACGAGGAGCTAAAAAAACAGACAGAGAGGTTTAGGGAGAGGTTGGCAGAAAAGACACAAATCACAAACCACAAACCACAAATTCCAAACATAGAGGCAGATAAGTTGTTACCGGAAGCGTTTGCGGTGGTGCGGGAGGCGGCCAAAAGGGTGTTAGGGCAAAGACATTATGATGTCCAGCTAATGGGCGGCATCGTTCTTCATCGCGGGCAAATTGCGGAAATGAGGACTGGTGAAGGCAAAACCTTGGTGGCCACCTTGCCTTTGTATTTAAACGCTTTGGCCGGCCAGGGAGTCCACTTGGTGACGGTTAATGATTATTTATCCAGAGTCGGCGCCGGCTGGATGGCGCCGGTTTTTGATTTATTGGGGATGACTACCGGCGTTATAATACACGACCAGGCCTTTGTTTATGACCGGGAATATACGGATGATTCGCAGTTTGACAAAAGATTAAAACATTTTCGCCAGGTTGGCCGCCGCGAGGCCTATGAAGCCGACATTACTTATGGCACCAATAATGAATTTGGTTTTGATTATTTGCGCGACAATATGGCGCCAAGTTTGGACAGATATGTCCAGCGGGAATTATATTATGCGATTGTGGATGAGGTTGATTCTATTTTGATAGATGAAGCCAGGACTCCTTTGATAATCTCGGCGCCGGCCGAAGAGTCAACTGATAAGTATTATCAATTTTCCGGCCTGGTTCAGCGCTTGAAAGAAAACGAAGACTATAATGTCGATGAAAAAATGCGAGCCGCCACCTTGACCGAAGCCGGCATTGCCAAAATGGAAAAATGGCTGGGCGTGGAAAATATCTATGTGGCCGGCGGCATTAGCGAAGTCCATCATATAGAGCAGGCCCTGAAGGCCAGGGTTTTGTTTGCCCGCGACAAAGATTATGTGGTCCAGGAAGGCCAGGTGATAATCGTGGACGAATTTACCGGCCGAATGATGCATGGCCGGCGCTACAGCGAGGGGCTCCATCAGGCGATTGAAGCCAAGGAGGGCGTAGCTATTCAGAGGGAGTCGCAGACTTTGGCTACCATTACTTTTCAAAATTATTTTCGCATGTTTGAAAAACTGGCCGGCATGACCGGCACGGCCGTGACCGAAGCCGAAGAATTTTCCAAAATTTATAATTTGGAAACCGTAATTATGCCGACCAACAAGCCGATGATCAGGCGCGATTTAAATGATTTGATTTATCGGACCGAAGAAGGAAAATTCAAAGCTGTTATTCGCGACATTAAAGAGCGCCACCAAAAGGGCCAGCCGGTTTTGGTTGGCACTATCTCCATTGAAAAAAACGAGCTTTTGGTCGCCATGATGGAACGCGAAGGCCTTCATCCCCAGGTTTTAAACGCTAAAAATCATTTAAAAGAAGCTCAAATTATCTCTCAGGCCGGCAAGCTCGGGGGTATTACCATTGCTACAAATATGGCCGGCCGGGGCGTGGACATTATCCTGGGCGGAAATCCGCCGGACAAAGAGGAGCAGAAAAAAGTGATTGAATTCGGGGGACTCCATGTAATCGGCACCGAACGCCATGAATCCAGGCGGATTGACAACCAGCTTCGCGGCCGGGCCGGGCGCCAGGGCGATGCCGGCTCTTCCCAGTTTTATGTTTCTACCGAGGACGACTTGATGCGGATTTTCGGCGGCGACCGCATGAATAATTTAATGACCACCCTCAAGGTGCCGGAAGACATGCCGATTGAAAACAGAATAATTTCCAAATCCATTGAGTCGGCCCAGAAAAAAGTTGAAGGCCACAATTTTGATATTAGAAAACACCTGGTTGAATATGATGATGTGATCAATAAGCATCGGGAGGCGATATACAGAAGACGCCGGCAGATTTTAGAGTTGGCAGAAAATGTTAATAATAATCAATCATCAATAATCAATAACCAAACAATAACCAATAATCAAAATTCAATTTATAGCTCGCTTTCGGAAATAATTTTAGAAATGGTGGAAGCCGAAATTGAGCAGGTGGTTAGTTTTCATGCCGGCGCCGATGACATTAAGAACTGGAATCTGGACGAGATCTACCAGGTGGCTGGCACAATTTTTCCGGTGGAAAAAAAACTAAAGGCCGATTTGTCTGATTTTACTGATAACAACAAGCTGGACAAAGCCAGGGCCAGGACCGCTATTATTGAACATTTAGTTAAGCTAGCCCGGGATAAATACGAATTAATTAAAAAAGGTTTGTCGCAGACTGCCGAAGATATTGAGATAGCTGATTTTAGCTGGTTAAAAATTGAAAAAGGAGTTTTAATCCGCTCTATAGACGCTTTGTGGATTGAGCACTTAGAAGCTATGGCCCATATGCGGCAGGGTATCGGACTGCGCGGTTACGGTCAGCGCGATCCCTTAATTGAATACAAAAAAGAGGCCTATTATCTTTTTAACGAGTTAAACAGCTTAATCCAGAAGCAGGTGGTGTACTCAATCTACAAAGTGGCTGACATTGGTAAATTCAGCGCTCCCAACTTGTCTGACCGGGCCAGAGAATTCAAAGCCCCAGAAAAAGTGATGAGCAAAGGCAAGGGATCTTTTTCGGGCTTTTCTGTCCAGAACAACAAAAAAGAAGGCCAGGCGCTGGATTCTTCCACCCAGGATTTAGTGCGGGAAAAAGTCAAAGACGCTGAAGGTAAAATAGTCGGCCGCAACGACCCCTGCCCATGTGGTTCAGGGAAAAAATATAAAAAATGCCATGGGGCGTAATTTTCGCGCTTACTAATAAATTTTTTAACTATGGAAAAATTAGAAATTTTATTTCCGGCCGCGGGAGAAAAGCCAAAGGAGAAAAAAGAAAAGGAAACTCCCTGGCAAGTCGCTCCCTATGAGAAGGCCTGGATCAGATCAATGGACTTAACTTTAGGAACTGATGATCGCCGCATTTATCAGGAGATGGATAGAGATCCGTCAACCTTGAAATTTATGGTGGGCGAACCAATGACCGAAGAAGATCTGGACTCTTTTGCGGTTGAAAATAATGATCCGGGGAAAGAGCGGATTATTTACGCAGTTACCAGCGAAAAAAGCCAAGGCAAAAAAATGGAGGGCTGGGTGATGCTGTATCCAGAAGGGGCAGGAAGAATAGAGGAAGTCAGTGAGAAAGGATTTTATGATTTTCCTCCAGACGCGAACGTGATTGAAGTTAGTTACGCGCGTTATTTAGATAAAAAAGTTGCGGACGAAGAAAAAGAGAGAGGTTTGATTTCCAGCGCCTTGCGGCAGGTTTGTTATACTTACGGCCTTATTGACGAGGAGATTATTTCCAAAATTAAAACCAAAAAAACAATCGCCCCTAAAATTTTTTTCGTGGCTTATACTGATCCGGCGAATAGTTCTTCTGACAGATTATTAGATAAATCTCTTTTTGAAAAACGCGGTCAGTTGCAATATGACGTTGATAGTGAAAAATTGGATGATTTCTGGGTGCTTGATTGGGAGAAATTGTTTGCTTATTTTGGCGCCAAAGACGAGGCGCAAGCCGAGGAAATGATTAGGCAATTAGGAGCTAAAAATAAGAGATATTATAGAGCATAAAATAAATATATGGCAATAATAAAAAAGAAAACCTGGCCGAAATATTTTGAAGCCGTGGCCAGCGGCAAGAAAAAATACGACCTTCGTCTAAATGATTTTGAAATTAAGGAAGGCGATATTTTGGTTTTGGAGGAATGGGATCCAAAAACAAAAAAATACACAGGCAGAAAGATAAAGAAGAAAGCAACCTATGTTGGAAAGTTTAGAATAGATAAACTTTTTTGGCCAAAAAAAGAGATAGAGGATAAGGGTTTGCAGATTATTTCTTTGGAATAATTTAAACTAAAATTAGCTAAAATTACCCAAAAACCTTGACAGGATTTAAAATTTATGTTAAGGTTTTTTGATAGAAAAAGCGCTACCCGCCCGGGTCTATCCGAACACTCTGTTTTTTTCTAACAACAGAATTTACTGTTGTTTTTTTGTTTTTTTTGCGATATTTTTTTAATGCTTCATTGGGCGTTTTGTAGTTCAGGCATTTCATAAATCTCTGGTTTAAGGTTTGTTCTATAGAGACGATTTCATCTTTATCATATTTGGATAAATCACTTCCTTTAGGGATATATTTCCTAATGTGTTTGTTTACGTTTTCAACTGTTCCCTTTTCCCAAGAGTGATACGGATTGCAAAAGTATATTTTAGTTTTTAATTGTTCTTCTAATTGTTTGTGGCGTCTAAATAATATATCATTATCCAAAGTTAGGGTTTTCATTTCTGGAAACCCTTCTTTCATTTTCGCGAAAGATTGGTGAATATTTTCTATGGTTACTTTATAGATCATCTCTAAAAATACAATTCTCAATTTTCGACAAACAGCCACTAAAAGCATGCCTTTACCACTCTTGCCTGATACAATGAAATCTGCCTCCATATCTCCAGCTCTTTTCCTTAAATTGGCTATTTTAGGCCGTTTTTCAATAAATTTTCGGTCTCTTAGTCTTTTTTTGGCTTTGTAGCCATAACGTCTATACTTCTTTTTCTTCTTGATTCCCAGCCTCTTGCCATAGGGGCTTTGTTGGTATCTGTAAATTGTATTTTTGCCAGCATAGATTATTTCTTTTTCTTGATTTTTTAATCTACCCGATATAGCCTCAGGGGTTTGGCCGTCAACCAGGTTCTCTTCAATAAAATTTCTTAACCCCTCATCTCTAATTATCTTCTTACCCTTAAAACTTGCTCTTTGCCTGCGAACATAAGTTTTTTGTTGAGCTAGCTTGGGGTTGTAAACTCCATCTTTACGCTGGTTTCTTTTTATCTCGTCTGAAATAGTGGAAACACTTCTATTTAGAGCCTTGGCAATATTTCTCAAAGAATAGTTTTTAGTGAGCAAAATTTTAATTTCACATCTATCACTTAATGTTAGGCGCTTAAATGCCTGACTTTTTTTTGTCCATAATTTTTAGTTAATAATTACTCTTTCATTTTAGCAGGTGTTCGGATACGGATGGGAATGTAGGAGCAAACATAAAACATTAACGTTGTTTTAAAAAAGGGGTGAATTATGGCAATAGTATTTTTTCGGGAAAATGAAAGACAGGCCCCGGTGGTAGTGGTAAAAAAACCGGAAAATTTTAAATGTCCTGCAAGCGTTCCACCTAGTTTTGCTGGAATTTTGAAGATGGTCATCAGGACTTTATTAGAGAGCGGAAACGAACTCATAAAAAGTTATGAAGGGTTTGTTGCCGTGGTTAGCCCAAGTAATGCTGTTGTTGGGTTTACAGCCGACGAAGACACCCTAATTAATTTTTGGAAAGCCGCTCCCGAAGGAAAGCCTTTTCTTCTTCAAGAAGTCTGTGAGCTTGAGCTTGCAGAATTCCGGCTTACTCTTGATTTAACGCCGGAGAGCTTAAGATATGAGATTTTGGCGGCTGCCAAAAAAGCAGAAGAAGATATGGCTAAACCGGATTTTTTTGATCTTGATCTTGATGAAGAAGAAGGCGACGGTGATTTAGATGTTGAAATCCTCGGAGACACATCTATGCTTCGCAAGGAATACGCCAAAGGAAGTTTTAGTGATCAGTTAGACCAGGCGTTTACAGGTATCGGTCTCTAAGAATCTTTCGTTCGGACCTTTTAAGTGCCCCCAGAGTTTTTTACTGGGGGCTTTTTTCTTTTTCTTGCATTTTATTTTGGTTTGTTATAGAATACTTATATGTAATTTGTAATTTGAAATTAGTAATTTGGCCATATTCAAATTTTCATTTTTTTCCGGATTACCAATCACAAATTACCAATTACTTTTTATTTATGTCCGATAACATATTTTTAAAAATACTCAAACCTTCAGCCCGGGGCAAACTCTGGTATGTTTTTGTTTTAATAATCGTTTTAGTCGTAGTTGGCGGCCTGATTGATGCTGGCGGGGTTTATAATAAAGGCGTGGATTGGCTAAAGACCAAGACTAACGATATGGTGGTTTTACCCAAGACCAAAGAAATTCCTTTCCGGCTAGGGCTAGACTTGCAGGGCGGCACCCACTTGGTTTATGAGGCCGACATAACGGCTGTAGATGCCAAAGACAGGGATTCGGCGGTTGAGGGCGCCCGGGACGTAATTGAACGCCGGGTTAATATATTCGGCGTGGCTGAACCGGTTGTCCAGGTTAATCGGACCGCCACCGGCGAATACCGCATCATTGCCGAGCTGGCCGGAGTTCGCGATGTTAAAGAAGCCATCAAGATGATCGGCGAAACTCCGCTTTTGGAATTTAAAGAAAAAAGAGCCGAAAAGAGGGAATTAACCGAAGAGGAAAAAGCGGGCTTGGAAGAATTTAACCGGCAGGCCGAAACCCAGGCTGAAGAAGTTTTGGGCAAAGTTTTGTCAGGCGGGGATTTTTTCGCTTTAGCTAAAGAATATTCTCAGGATGAGAATACAAAAGAAAACGGCGGAGATTTGGGCTGGATCACCGAAGGCGACAATTCAGAAATTGTTGGTATTGTTAAAGATTTGGATAAGGGCGCGATAACTAAAGACTTGGTTAAAACCGGCCAGGGCTATGAAATTGCTAAGTTGGAAGACAAGCGGACGAAAAAGAACCCTTTCAACGACGAGGAGGCCAAAGAGGTCAAGGCCAGCCATCTGCTGATTTGTTTTGAGGGTAGCTTGAGTTGTGATAACGGCTTAAGCAAAGAAGAGGCCTTGGCAAAAATTACTGAATTAAAAAAACAAGCTAATAAAAATAATTTTGCTGATTTGGTCAAGGCCAATTCAACCGAACCGGGAGCGGACCAAGGCGGCGGAGATTTGGGCTGGTTTGGGTCGGGCGATATGGTTGAGGCCTTTGACAAAGCAGTTTTTGCCCAAGTGGTCGGCACGATTTCCGATCCGGTTGAAACTGAATTTGGCTATCATTTGATTTATAAGCAGGCCGAAAGGACGGTTGAAGAATATAAGGCGAGCCATATTTTGATTCGCACCATGACCGAAGCTGATATTTTGGGTCCGCAGGATGATTGGAAAAACACGGAGTTAACCGGCAAAAATCTGAAGCGAGCCGTGGTTCAGTTTAATCCCAACGATAATTCGCCGGAAGTGTCCCTGGAGTTTGATGCCGAAGGCGCCAATTTATTTGAAGAGATAACCGCCCGCAATGTAAATAAGCAGGTGGCCATATTTTTAGACGGCTACGCGATCAGCGCCCCGACGGTAAACGAAAAAATATCCGGCGGCAAAGCCGTGATTTCCGGCAGTTTTAATATCCAGGAAGCCAAACTATTGGCTCAGAGGCTGAATGCCGGCGCTTTGCCGGTGCCGATTGAGCTGGTCAGCCAGAAGACGGTCGGCGCCAGTCTGGGACACGAGTCAGTATCTAATAGTTTAAGAGCTAGCCTTATCGGCCTTATTTTGGTGGCGATTTTTATGATAATTTATTACCGCTTGCCGGGATTGTTGGCGGTTATATCTTTGGGAATTTACGGAGTTTTGATTTTGGCGATATTCAAGATTTGGCCGGTAACTCTGACTTTGGCCGGCTTGGCCGGATTTATCCTGTCAATCGGCATGGCGGTGGATGCCAATGTTTTGATATTTGAACGCTTAAAAGAAGAGCTGAAATTTGGCAAGCCCCTGAGAAGCGCCATTGACGAAGGTTTTAGGCGGGCTTGGCCGTCAATCAGAGACGGTAATTTTTCCACGCTGATTACTTGTTTTATTTTAATTCAGTTTTCCACCAGCATTGTCCGCGGTTTTGCCGTTACTTTAAGTTTGGGTATTTTGATTTCCATATTTTCAGCCATAGTTGTAACCAAGAATTTATTGGTGTTAATTGCCGGGGAGTGGCTGGAGAAGAGAAGGTGGCTGTTGGGAGTAAAAAATAATTCATAAATTTAGATTATGTACAGAATTATTCAAAAAAGAAATATTTGGCTGACTATTTCCGGGCTATTGGTCGCAGTGTCCGTAGTGTTTTTAATTCTTTGGGGCCTTAATTTCGGCATTGATTTTACCGGCGGCAGTTTGTTGGAGGTCAGGTTTACGGAAGCCAGGCCGGAAGTCGGCCAAGTTCAGGATTCGCTGGCGGATATGAATTTAGGCAGTTTGTTGGTTCAGCCGGTGGGTGAAAACGAAATGATATTGCGCTTTCAGGATACTTCCGAGCAAAAGCACGAGGAGGTTTTAGAAAAACTTTCCGGAGTTAACGCGCTTGAGGAGCTTCGCTATGATTCGGTCGGGCCTTCAATCGGCCAGGAACTGAAAAGAAAATCGCTTTATGCCATTGCCGTGGTTTTAATCGCAATTGTCGCCTATGTTGCCTGGGCTTTCCGCAAGGTTTTCAAGCCGGTAGCCTCTTGGAAATACGGCTTAGCCGCTATCATTGCCTTGTTTCACGATGTTATGATAGTCCTCGGCGTGTTTGCTTTTTTAGGAAATTTTTATAATATAGAAATAAACTCGGCTTTTGTGGCCGCGATTTTAACCGTCCTTGGCTACAGCGTCAATGATACGATTGTGGTTTTTGACCGCTTGCGGGAAAACCTGCCCAAAAGCGATGAAGATTTTGAAGGCACGGTCAATACCAGCGTCAACCAGACCATTACCCGGTCAATCAATACTTCCCTGACCACGCTTTTGGTTTTACTGGCGATTTTATTTTTCGGCGGTGACACCATCAGGGATTTTGTTTTGGCCTTGTCAATCGGAGTTTTTGTTGGTACATATAGTTCTATATTTTTGGCCAGTCCGGTTTTGGTGGTTTGGGAGAAGTTGAGGAGTGGGGAGTAGGTTGTGGGTGGTAGGGATTAGGAATTGGGAAGACGCTTTTATGGCGTTTTTCTTTTTGACAAATAAAAAATTTTAAGTCAGTACACCCCCGCCAAAGGCGGTGGCTTGATGAGTGGGGCCGCCTAAAAGGCGGTCATAACCAGTCACTCGTTTAGTTTATTAAATTAATTTTAGCGGTTTCTAAAACCGGCTGTCGTTATCATTTTGTTCCCGAATGTACTTTTTGATTATCTCCTCATCAAATCCGACCGTTGAAACTGCATAGCCTCT
>Ga0210057_1009282_pt1 | contig 11418 bp, 9 predicted proteins | sample CryGeyCG2114_010_2_FD_183968 | JGI IMG/M metagenome (GOLD analysis project Ga0210057, IMG submission 183968) | Groundwater microbial communities from aquifer - Crystal Geyser CG10_big_fil_rev_8/21/14_0.10 (SPAdes) (version 2) | ecosystem: Environmental > Aquatic > Deep subsurface > Groundwater ...
ATGGGAGGTTGGATTTTTTAGTGAATAATGCCGGAATCAAGTCAGATGGATTTTTTGAAAATTTAGGTCTTGAAGATTTTCGTAAAGTTATCGACGTAAATTTAATTGGAACAATTCTTCTTACCAAAGAGTGTATTGAACTTATAAAGGAAAGCAAAGGAAGAATCATAAATATCTCTTCGGTTAGTGGGGAAGTCGGAAATATTGGTCAGACTAATTATTCGGCAAGCAAAGCAGGATTAATCGGGTTCACTAAATCTCTGGCTAAAGAAATGGCACGATATGGAGTTACTGTCAATACAGTCAGTCCGGGGGCGATTGATTCGGAAATGATTGATTCTTTGTCTGATACTGTTAAAGACCGATTATTATCATTCATACCATTAAAAAAATTAGGTACTCCAAGAAGTATTTCTGAATTAATTTATTTTTTATTATCCAATGAAGAGAATTATATTACGGGACAAGTTTGTAGAATAGATGGAGGATTAGCTATATAATAATTATTATGAAAATATTAATAATTAGAGTAACTCGAATAGGAGATGTCCTTCTTACAACGCCAGTAGTAAAAGTCCTAAAAGAAAATTACCCCAATGCAAAAATTAGTTTTATGGTAAGTGAAGAAATTAAAGATATTCTTATAGACAATCCATACATAGATGAAATAATTACTATAAAAAATAATATTATATATAAAATATTAAAAGAAAAAAATAAAAAAGAGGTGATCTTTTCATTTTTAAAATTATTAAAGAAAATAAAAAATTCTAATTTTGATTGGATTATTGATTTCCATGGTACAGGTAAAACGGCGTTTTTTAGCATTATTTCATTCTCAAAAAATAGAATTGGAAAAGATAAAAAGTCTTTTTCTTTTGTTTATAATTATAAATATAAAACAAATAATAAAATACATATTGTAAATGATCAAATAAATTACCTTAAATTTATAAATCCAAATATGAAATATAATAGTCTAAATTTTGTTATAAAAACAAATTCAAAAAAACTAAAAGATGTTAATAACATAATAACAAAAGACCCAAATAAAATTATAATTGGAATTGTTCCTTTCACAAGTCATATACGCAAAAATTGGAATATAAGCAATTTTGTAGATATTTGTAACTGGATAAATGAAAATCTAAATGCTAAAATTGTTATATTAGGGGACTCTTCGAGAGAAGAAGATTGGAAGGAAATCACAAAAAAGATAAATGAACCAGTTTTAAATTTAATAGGTAAAACATCAATAAAAGAACTAATAGAAATAATTAATGGCTTAGATTTTTTAATTACTGGGGATACTGTTCCAATGCATATAGCAGTAGCTGTTAACACTCCACTAATCTCACTAATCAAATCAAAAGATGTTAATACATATGGCCCATATAATGGCAATAATATTACTATTATCAAAGCTCATGATAGTATTATTAATAGCATTAAAAAAGAGGAAGTAATAAATGCAATAAAAGAAAGAGTTAAAGTATTAAAAAATTAAGATGGAACAAAATCAAAACTTTTCAGCAAAAATAATTGGGACGGGGATGTATGTTCCGCAAAGGATTGTGACTAATAAAGAATTGGAACAATACATTGATACTTCTGACGAATGGATTGTGAAAAAAACGGGAATAAAAGAAAGAAGAGTTTCAAATGATGAAGAATTGCCATCGGATTTGTCTGCTAAAGCTGCATTGATGGCTATTCATAATGCTGGAATAAAACCTGAAGAAATTGATTTGATCATTCTCGCAATCTCACTACCGGACGTCTCAACTCCTGCCACTTCTTGCATCGTTCAAAAGAAAATAGGAGCAAAAAATGCGACCGTTTTTGATGTTCACAATTCCTGTCAAGGTTTTATGGATTCAGTCATCATCGCTTGGAATTTAATTTCGTGTGGTTCATTCAAAAATGCGGTTGTGATTGGAACAAGCGTATACGGAACTCTTCTTGAAAAAAATAAATGGAGAGAGCGGACAAAGTCGGTTTTCTTCGGTGATGGTAGCGGCGCTTTTGTATTATCTCGTTGTGATCATGATGAGGGCATTCAGGCTTTTGATATGGGGAATGTTATGGATAAGTCTAACATTCTTTATTTTCCATTCGGAGGAATCCATAGTTTAAAAGAACCAGAATATTTTTCAGATCCAATACTCGGTGACAATATGGAAGGAAAAGATATTTGGGATTTTGTGGTTGAAAATGTCCCCTTATCTATAAATAGAGCTTTAAGAAAAATCGGTTTGACTCCTCAAGACGTATCGAGATTCATACTTCATCAAGCAAATAAAAATATGATTGATGAGATCTTGGTAAGACTAGACGTCGATCAAAATAAATCTTTTTGTATAATTGATAAATATGGAAATACTTCGGAAGCCTCGATCCCAATAACTTTCCATGAATTTCTTCAATCGAATACTCTTAAAGAGAATGATATACTCGTTTTTTCCGGATATGGCGCCGGGATGGGTTGGGCAACTATCGTCATGCAATGGAAATGATCCCTATAGAGAATCGGTATCTAATAATGTGAGATATGGTTCGAATATCTTTCCTCTCTCTATCCGGTTATACGAAAGTACATTCATGAGACTTGTAGTTTTGTATTTCTTCGTCTTAAGTATGCTTAATAAAGCCACATCATTTGTTGCGATCTGAATTTTAGACGCACCATTTTTTATAAATATTTTTTCAATACGGGAGAATAATTCTCTGGTCATAAATTCATTAAGTATCAATACATCTACAATGTAACCAGCTTTTTCTTTTATTAAGAGGACGAAATAGCCAATAATTTTATTAGAATATTCAATTGTATACAAACTCATATTTGACGGAGATGCAAATACTCTCCATTTCAAATAATCATAATCTCTAATCACTCCATCTTTATATTCATCTTTTTTGCTGTTCCAAAATTCATTTAATTTTTTTTCGTCATCGATACTTGCAAGATTTATTTTATATTCAGCATCGCTAGAAAAGTTAATTATAGATCTTTGAAACCAATTATATTTTTTTATGCGAAGGTCTAACTGAATTATCCTGCTTCTTTGATTAAAATCATCATCAAACTTTTTGTATGAATATATCGCTGAACTATTGGGAAATCCAATCCTCACATGGGGAGTCTTTGGAGATAAGAGATAAAATTTTCCAGAAAGTCCGAGTCCTCTATACTCTTTGATGATGCCCATATCACACGTGTTGAGTAAGGGATACACCTTTTGATCGTAAAGGGAATTTTTTATTTGATGACCCATATGTCCGACGATTTCTCCGCGGTCGTTTTCAATTATTATGATCAAAGATCCATACGGATTGTCGAGATATTTCCATTTAAAATACTCGGGCGTTTCATTTCTAAAAAAAGTTTCATTCATAACTTTTAATAGTCTTTTTTCGTCAGATTTTTTATATTTTCTGATTACAAATTTTTTTCTCTCAATTTTTATCTTTACCATTTTTCATTATTTAAAGCAAATTCATTAATTTAAAATATTCTCTTGCCGGGAGATATAAGAATGACTCAGCAAATGACTTACCGTACAAATTATAGCGAGTGTTATACATATTCAAACCAGCAAAAATTCTAATATAATCGTTGTATCTTAATTGACTTTTAAAACATAAAAGTGCTTTTTGTTTCAATTCAAAAACATCTCCAATATCTACAATTATATTCGGTATCAACGGAGTCCAGACTTCATATGCACAGATATTGAAATCAAAACCGTAATTCTTGCATGATTCAAAAAAAACTTTATTGGTATTGAGATGGTCAAAATGATTGTCAAAAAACCAAGGCAAATAAACAATATCTGGATTTGACTTCTTTAATATTTGTATGATCATATTAATTGATTTTTTATTGGGAATTAATCTTCCATCTATTTGATCAAGAAATGAAATATTTTTTACCCCCATAATTTTCATAGCATTTAAAGATTCGTTTTTCCTAATCTCTTTTATTTTTTTCTTATTTTTAATATCTGGAATACTATTTGTGCCATCGGTAAAATAAATTATTGATACATCATCTCCTGATTTTATATGTTTAGCGATTGTTCCTCCACAACCTATAACTTCATCATCAAAATGAGGGGAAAGTACTAATATTCTCTTTCCGTTTGGTTTAGAAATAAGTTTTGGTTCATAAATTCCAGTTTTTCTTTCTTTACTAAATATACTTAAATATTTAATTATAGTATTGATAAGATTTACATTATTATTTTTATTATTCATCGCGATAATATTATTGATTTGTACAACTTTATTAAATTATCTACATGTCTTTTTTTGCTCCAATTTTGCTCCAGAATTTTTCTTCCATTATTTCCCATCGAGATAGATAAAGGAATATTTTTTGCTAATGAGTTTATTTTTTCAGCCATACTCATTATATCTTCTCTATTAATTAAGTATCCATTAATTCCATCTTTTATAAGGTCAGACAACCCTCCAATATCAAAACCAATTATTGGTTTTGAAAAACTCATTGCTTCATAAGCTACTAAAGGACTAACTTCAGGATAAATACTTGGAATAACTACTGCTAAGGAATTTTTATAATATTTACTTAAATTACTATTATCTATCCAACCAACAAATTTAATATGCTCATTAATTCCCAATTCATTAGATAGTTTTATTAAATTTTTTCTTTCTTCTCCATCTCCAACAATAATCAGTTTTAAATTTTTATTTTCTACCTTTGAAATTTTAAATGCTTTTAACAATAAATCTACACCCTTAATTTTTGAAAGTCTTCCAACAAATAATAGATAATTGCTATTTATCTTATTTGGTTTATTTGCATATACCTCTTGAAAATATGGAAAGTATATTACATTTTTAAATCCTGCATTTTTACACATATTTGTTAAATGTTTTGAGGGACACAAAAAATATTTTATTATTTTTTTCTTTATTCGGTTGTTATCAAACAAAAAGAAATCAAAAAACAAAGTTCTAAATTTTATATTAATCAGTTTATGGTAATTCAATTTAATTTCTCCACTATATCTTGTTTTAGGATTAATTTTAAAAAATAAATCATATAAAGGAAATACAGAAGAAATTCCATGAAAAGTCTGGATTTTTGGTATTCCTCGTGAGGCAAGAAGAATTGTTTTGGCAAGTTTAGTTTCATGGAGGTGTATCACATCTGGATTAAATGAAATAATAATTTTTCTGATTTCAGAATAGACTTTAATGTTGATTATATTTTCAGATAACAGATGCTGTAAATTATTCTTGGAGTGATATTTTATTTGAATGGAGTTTAATGGAAGAATTTTATTTTCTAGATATTGCGAATTTGTTAATATTAAGTTAATAACACGATGCCCCCCATTTTCCAACACTCTCGATAATTTTGTAATATAAATTCCTTCTCCCCCGGAAAAGGAAACATTACAACTAATCATTAATATTTTTAAACCCATTTTTTCTATTCAAAACCTTATCGATCTCCTCATTTAATTTTTTCATAAATGTTTGTTTATCAAAGTTTTTTGCCTGTTTTTGGCATTGCGTTTTATATTGTTGTTGAATCTTTGTACTCTCTAACTTTCTGCTTATTTTTTTTATAGTTTCCATCAATTTTGTTTCATCGATATCATCTATTAATATACCTGTTCTTCCGTCGATGACAGTCTCTTTATACCCCCCTTCGTTTGGCGCTATGACCGGTTTTCCAGAAGCCATAGATTCTATAGGAAGTCTGCCAAAATCTTCATCCTTTGAAGTCGTTAAAGTTCCCTTACAATTAGCATAAAGATCTATTAATTCTTTTTGAGAAACAAAAGATTTTATTTCAACGTTTTTTGGTTTTATTTTTTTTATATGATTAGCATACGATCGTATGTGATTTGATTTCTCATAGCTTCCAACTATGATTAGCTTTTCAAGAGGTAGTTTTTCAAAAGCTTTAAGTTGAATTTCGACTCTTTTGTGATTGATTAGTCTATTCACGCTCAGCCAATAATCTCCGCTTTTATTGAAGTGAAAATCAGTTGTCTCAATAAGTGGATAGAGTATTTTTGAATCTATATTGAGATATTGTTTAATTTTTTTTTGAGTATTCAATGAATTACAAACGCTTCTATCAACAGATTTAAGATACTTTTTATTTAAGTGTCTATTATAATATACCCACATATCAAAAAATGGTCGTTTATACCATAATAAGTTATTTCTAATCCCCTCATACATGTCCCAAATTTCTCTTATTGGAGAATGGATATACCAGATATTTGGATGATTGTTCAATGCCCCAGATAATGCCCACTCGCCGAAAATAATATAAAGGTCATATTTATTCCTAAGTTTTAGTCTTTCAAATCTCATCAAAACTATTTGCTGTCTTATGGGTGCATTGACAGGAATTTTTCCGATTGAGAAGATATTTTTTATTTGATCTTCAAAACCCATTATTTTTATTCTTCCTTTGTTAATATTGGTTGTGTAAATATCTGCATTTAACTCTCTTGCTAAGTTTAAACACATTATTTCAGCTCCCCCGATATTATCTAAGAAGTTATAGAGTATAGCGATTTTCATTTTTCAATTTTATGATTTCATTTATTTTGTTTTTTAATTCATATGCATTAAAAACTTCATTCACCAAACTATTATTAAAAATATTTGGTCTAAAGATAAAGATATCGGGTTCAAAAGCTCTTCTTGACAGGCTTAATAAAATTACTCTTTTCCCCATTTTGATTGCTTCAACGGCAGTAAAAGAATGTGAGGTGATGATAATATCAGATGCCTTAATCGCTTCGTAAATGTTGATATCATCTCTAATCTTAATATTTTTATTTTTACCGTGATTGATAATTTTATATAAACTCGAAAATTCAAGGGGATGGGTTTTAATTATAAGGACAATGTTGTTTTTTTTAGATTCATTTGAAATTTGTTCAACGACTTTTGTTAGAATCTTTATATAATCAAAAGTAAATGGGTGTTGCTGCGTTGTCATTAAAATCAATACAGAATCAGCTGGAACTGCTAGTTCTTTTAAGAACTTTTTTTTAGTTTCTTTAATATTATTTCCCTCTTTTGATTCAGGAGTATTATTAAAATTATTAACTTTGATTATCTGTTTAAAGTTTTTATCTTCAATCAAAGTCAAACGACTAATTTTCTTCTTAGTTTCATTATCAAAAACAATTTCTTCATCAGGGAGATATTTGTTAAGTAGTTTCCTATTTTTTCCAATAAATTCTAATAAGGAATAACTAAAAAATTCATCCTTGATTTGAGTCATTCCTATGCTTTTAACTTTGTTTTCTTTAGATACCACTAAACCTATTCTAGAAAAAAATCCAAGTTCATTATAACAGAAATATAATTCCGGATTAATGCACTTAAATAAATAATCATAATTAGATTTTATTTCTTCATAATAACAGAAATATCTTTTTAGATTTATCATCTTTTTCAAATGCATTGAGAGATTCTCGCTTCCTTGAGAATAGACAAAATTGTCATAAAATTCTTTTTCAAATGCAAAATATTTTTGCATGATTTCCTCTTTTCCATTTTTCGAACGGATATTAAATTTTACCCTCATAAAGCCATTGAGTTTATCCATATTCTTAGAAGATAAACTAAATATAAGGGGGATAACAATGATTTTTTCCTTATGTTTTAATTCAGTTAAAAAGTTCAAGGCATCATGAATATTTGACTGGTTATCAACAGGGGAGCATAAAACCATCTTTTTATTATTTAGTTTTGGAAAAATATTTTTTTTAATTTTATCCTTTTTTTCTATCTTGAAAAATTTATTAGCAATTCCAAGAATATAATTTTTTTCTTTTGTTACAAAAGGTAGTGATTGGTTGGTATAATCTCTCATTTTATAAATTAACGGCAATTGATGTACTTCATAATCAATTTTTTTAATCGTAAGATGTTTTAACAATACTTTATTCATTAGAGTCTCCTCACTAAAAAAGTAAATCTTAGAAGGATTAATAATTTTGATCATCTCACAAAAATATAAATTATAATAATCTACCATCAATAAATCCAATGCGAGATGAAATTTGATGCACTCAAAAAAATCAACATGCATTTTATCGTAATGTTTAATCAAATACTTCAAAAAATAATTGTATTTTTTTACAAGAATACGCGTAGACTTCATCAAAATATTTTTTCTTTTATTGATACTTATAAAATTGTCTAGGGGGAGATGTTCTATACCTAAATTTTTCAGATTATAACTGACTATTCCATCAAAAGCAATAATCTCAAATTTTTGCATATTTTCTCTAGAAAATTTTTTTGCAAAATATCTGACTTGCTGTTTATTAAATAAAATAAATATTTCTTTAGAGAAGTTCGAATAATCCCATTTGTAAAATTTACAACCTCCTAAACTGCAATATTTTGCCGTTTCAAACTTCTCATTAGAGAACTTTGGTAATTTTGCAAAGTTCTCTTTATTTTTTTCTATTTTCATTCTTAGTCTTTAAGACCTCTTCAAGTTTCTCATTTATTTTTTTCATAAATATCTCTTTATTAAATTTTTTTGCCTGTTTCTGACATTCAGTTTTGAAATGTTGTTGATTTTTTTTACTCTTTAATTCATCACTCAGTTTCTCTATTGCATCTTTTAGTTTATCTACGTTTATATCATCAATTAAAACTCCTGTTTTTCCATTAATTACAGTTTCTTTATAACCTCCTTCATTGGGTGCGATGATAGGTTTACCTGAGGCCATTGCTTCAACTGGGGTAAGACCAAAATCTTCATTTAATGACGTTGTTATAAATCCCTTGCAATTAGAATATAACTCTTTTAATTCATAAGAATCAATCCAGTTCTTGATTTCAACATTTTTTGGTTTTATCTTTTTAATATGATTTGCATATTTTTGAAAATAACTTGCTCCTTCATAGCTTCCAACTATGATTAGTTTTTCAAGAGGTAGTTTTTCAAAAGCTTTGAGTTGAATTTCAACTCTTTTGTGATTAATTAGTCTGTTAACACTAAGCCAGTAATTCCCATTTTTTTTGTATTCATAATTTATTGTATCAATTGGGGGAGAAATTATTTCAGAATCTCTATTAAAGTAATATTTTACTCTTAATTGAACTATTTTTGATATAGAGACTATTAAGTTAATATTTTTAACGTATTTTTTATTTGATTTTATATTGTAGTTTGCCCAAATATTAAAAATAGGGCGTTTCCAAAAGGGCATCATATTTCGTTTAACATAATTCTTTAAATCATAAATTTCTCGTATTGGAGAATAAACATACCATAGATTAGGTTTGTTATTTATGGCTCCTGTGATGGCCCAATCACCAGATATAATATATACCTCATATTTATTTTTTAATTTCAATCTTGAAAATTTCCATAAGGTAAGTTGTTGTCTGAATGGAGCATTTTTTGGAATTTTTCCAATACTATATATTCTATTTAAACTTTCAGTAAATCCCATTTTTTTTATTTTTTCTTTATCTATATTTGTTGTGTAAATATCCGCATTTAATTCTTTTGCGAGGATGAGTGTGACTATCTCTGCACCACCTATATTATCCAAAAAATTGTGAAATATCGCGATCTTCATTTTATTCCTTTGTAATATTTATAAAGTAAACATGCATGACACCATCATTGTAGATTTGATCAAAATTAGTGTCATAATATTCATAGACCGAGTCGTTGATAGGTGTAGTCTCAAAATTGTCTGAATAAATAATATATCTCATTGACTCGCTTAAGATAACGTATCCTGTATAATTGAAATTATGTTTTTCATAATATTTATAAAACAATACTTTATGAGTCTCACTATTTTCTGATCCGAATTTAATATCTTTTTTTCCAAAATGACTGAATAGAGAAGCCGTTCTCAAATCGCTTGTAAAATTACCTGTAAGATTTAGCGCGACTACTTTATTTACAGACTGGACTTCTTCTTTTGTATAATACCTTCGAAGAGTGAAGGGATCATGCAGTATTATCAACTGAGAGACAATTAAGAGTATTATTGTTAGAAGAACAATACTCTTTCTGAATTCTTTCTTTTTGTTCCAGTACATAGCAAATAATATGAACATAAATGGAAATGAGTAATCAAATATCCTTGAATAATAGTTGAGCAAACTTAGTCCAAAAGAGATTATTATCATTCCAATCAACCACCCTCTTAAAAAAATAATTTCTCCTTTCTCTTCTCTATTGAATAAGACCGACAAGAATGCGATTAAATAAATATGAGTAAGTAAAGCTTGAGCGATATAATTATTTAATGTTGTTGATGAGCTATAATAGAAATTTCCTCCAAATTTCAGAAGAAAATTAAAAAATGGGTAATTTGAAAATATAAGGGGTATTGAAATAAAAAGTACAAAAATATAAAGAGATGTACTATTTACCTTTCTGAATATGTAGAATATAAATCCAGAAATGGTTAAAAAGATGGGGATTATGAAAAATATTAATGGATTTGAGGATATTTTTCCAAACGCTAAGTTCATTAAAATAAACTGATTTACATCAAAAATAATTACATAGACAGAATAAAAAAAGATAAGTATTAAAAATACCGATAATAAACTTTTATCAAAGTGTTCTTTTGAATACATCTTAGAAATGATCATCCCTATAATAATTGCGATCATAGCAGATGCTGCGGTGTGATAAGAGGTAAGGTTTATTATGGAGAAAATAAAAAATGATAACAGATGAATCTTCTTTTTATTTTTGAAATACTTGAGAAGAAATAATAGACTTGTCCACATAGAAACATATGCAAATCCGCTATGGATAAAAAAACCGGTATAATGAATGAGATTTTCGCTTGAGATCGCATAAAGACTAAAAGCCAATAACCCACCGACCTTACTTTCACTTATTTCTTTTCCAAGTAAAAAAATGATAAGACCTCCTAGAACATAGATCAAATAAAAATTTCCGAATATTCCCTCAAATAGATGATTAAACAAAAAACTTGTCGGATATCTTTTAATTTTGTCGGTATAATCTAAGACTGGACCCGTATGAAGAAATGTTATGTTATGGGGACTTTCATAGATCTCATATGGAGAATAAGGAAGAGGACTTATAAGTGAAAGGTATGCTCTAAGATAATATCCAATCGCAAACATAATAATAATTAGTATAATCAAAAGCGTTTTTTTAGAAACCTCTATTTCACTCCATTTATTCATATTGGGTAGAGATAATATTACTTTAAATGAATTATTGTCACATACCTATATTTGATAGTCTATATCTTCTTAGAGCCTATCTCTATAGGCAATAATTTTTAGAAAAAATTTTGAAAAATAGAAGAATTTATAAATCTAAAATGGTTTTTTACTTTCTCTCTTTTCTCTCTTTGCCAAGAATGAGAAAACAAGGAAAAA
>Ga0210057_1009283_pt1 | contig 11417 bp, 8 predicted proteins | sample CryGeyCG2114_010_2_FD_183968 | JGI IMG/M metagenome (GOLD analysis project Ga0210057, IMG submission 183968) | Groundwater microbial communities from aquifer - Crystal Geyser CG10_big_fil_rev_8/21/14_0.10 (SPAdes) (version 2) | ecosystem: Environmental > Aquatic > Deep subsurface > Groundwater ...
GATGGAGCCTGGAGATGTGGTAATAAGTACCACCGGTCTCGACACAGAGAGAGCGTGGGACTTAAGGAATGAATTTGAAAATATTGCTCCTGCCGAAGTTCTCATAAGCCTTGCCGATAATTTTTCACCCAAAGCCCAAAAATTAAGAGAAAAGCATAAAAGAGATAAAAAGTTAAGATGGGCTTTGGAGATAAGTACTCGTCTCGGTCCTAATCAGTCCTAAAGTTTAAATACCTCCGAAAATCCAACTGGAAAGATTCCCGAAGCGGCTATCTAAAATTCGAATATCCCAAATAGATAGCCGCTTCACTCATTTCTAAATCTATTTTCTTCCTTCCAGAGCACTGCCTAGTGTTTCTTCATCAGCGTATTCTAACTCTCCACCTACCGGTAAGCCCCGGCCAAGCCGGGTGGTTTTTATTACCTGCCTGCCGGCAGGCAGGTTCAGGGGCTTTAATAATCTTTCTAAATATAAAGCAGTAGCTTCGCCTTCTGTTGTGGGATTTACAGCAATAATAATTTCTTTAATTTCCGGGTGATTCTTTACCCTTTCTTCTGATTCTTTTGTTCTTAATTTTTCAATATCTGCTTTTTTTAATCTTGAAACCGTTCCACCTAAAATAAAATAAAGGCCCTTGTATTTTTTTGTCTTTTCAATGACTAGTAAATCGGTTTCTTTTTCAATTATGCAAAGCAAACTTTTATCTCTTGCTGGATTTGAACAAATCTCACACAGCTCGCCTTCCCCCTCAAAGGGATTGAAACAAAGTTTACAAAGTTTAACATTCTTTTTTAAATCCAAAATTGCCACCACCAATTTATCAACTTCTTCTTTGCTTTTTTCCACTAAATAGAAAACAAAGCGGCTAGCGGTTCTTGGCCCGACCGTCGGAAATTTCGAAAATAAATCAATGAGTTTTTGAATACTAGGCGGATACATTTATTCTTCGGTTGGATACCCTTTTTCTAAATTTCTAAAGGTCACGGTTCTCTCGTCAAAATATAATTCAACTTTACCTACCGGGCCATTTCTGTGTTTGGATATAATGATATCGGCAATGCCTTTTCTCGGAGTCTCTGATCGATATCTATCCTCGCGATAAATGAACAAAACTACATCAGCATCCTGCTCAATTGTGCCAGATTGTCGCAAATCAGCTAACCTCGGAATCTGAGGCGACCTTTGCTCAACTGCTCTCGATAATTGAGAAATAACTAAAACTGGAATATTAAGTTCCCTGGCAAGAGCTTTCAAAGCCCGGGAGTTTTCCGAAACTTGCTGAACCGGGTTGGCATATGGATTGAGGGGTTCCATTAATTGTAAATAATCAATAATTATTAATCCTAAATTTTTTTCTGCCTGAAGCCGACGTGACATGGCTTTCATTTGTAAAACAGTCGGCGAGGCAGCGTCATCAATATAAATTGGGGCTTCAGAGAGAATGCCCATAGCTTCGCGAATTCTGGTAAAATCATTATCATCTCCTTCCCCGGAAAGCCGGCCAGTTCTTAATCTCCACAAATCTACTCCAGAAAGACTAGAAATTAATCTGTCTGCCACCTGGTCTTTTGACATCTCCAGGGAGAATATCCCAACCGGCATCTTTTCATTAATGGCGATATTGGCCGCGAAATTAAGAGCCAAAGAACTCTTTCCTAAAGTTGGTCTCGAAGCTAAAATTATCAAATCGGATTTTTGAAGGCCGGCTAAAATATTATCTAAATCAGTAAAATTGGTTGGCAAACCTCTCAGGCCTCCCTGGTGCTTAGATAATCTATCAATTCTTTCAAAAGCCTCTTCTAAAGTGGCTTTAACCGGGGTAAACTCCTGGGTAAGACTTTTTTGGGCAATACTAAAAATTCTTTTTTCAGCTTCGTCTAATAAAACATCGATGTCTTCGGTTTCATTATAGCCAAGATTGCCTATTTCCTGACTAGCCCCTATCAAATCCCTTAAAATTCTTTTTTTTTGGACAATTTTGGCGTAATTTAAAACATGGCTGGCCGTGGGCACCGAATTTATCAATTCAGTTAAATAACTATTCTCGCCAATCTCTTCTAATAACCCTTTTCCTTTAAGTCGATTGGAAACCGATAAAAGGTCAATTGGCTCTCCCTTTTCAAAGAGTTCCTGACAAACCTGGTAAATTTCTTGGTGAATTCCCCGATAAAAATCGGGAGATTTCAGAAAATCTGCCACTTGAATTATGGCATTTTTATCAAGCATCAGGCATCCCAACAAAGATTGCTCAGCTTCTATGCTTTGGGGAGGTAATTTTTCTGGAAGTTCATTTGCCATACGAGATAAATCAAAGATTTATCGAAGTATTGATATGAATCGGAGATTCATAGAATATACATTACTAATTTAACACAAGGAAAAAAGGTTGGCAAGTCCCAAATTTCTTGATAAAATTTAAAAATATATGAAAATAGCACTAATCTCATTTCATTCTTTTTTTCAACCGGGGGGAGTAAAAAGGCATGTTTTCGGATTATATAAAGAATTCAAAAAAAGGGGAATTTTTTGCAAAATCATTGCTCCCAGAAGAAAAATGAAAGAGTATTATGGAAAAGATGTTATTCTTTTAGGAACCTCTTTTCCGCTCCCTTTTTCTGGGACGATATCAGATTTAGGTATAAATTTTAATCCCCTGGCAATTGAGAGAACTTTAAGAAGAGAAAAATTTGATATTTTACATTTCCATAATGTTGGCTTTCCTTCCACCCTTCAAATTTTAGCTAGCCCGGCTACTTCAAATACCTTAAATATTTTGACTTTCCATGCCAATATAAAGGGGAGTAAATTTATAAAGAGATTCCCATTCTTTTTAAAACTTGCCGAAAGAATTGCCCAAAGGAAAATTGATGGAATAATCGGCGTAGCTCCTCTAAATCTAAAATATTTTAAAAAATATTCGGGCCCAAAAATTGTTATTCCAAATGGGGTAGATTTAGAAATATTTAACCCCGGCGTTCCAAAAATTAAAAAATTTGATGACAACAGAACCAATATTTTATTTTTAGGCAGAATTGAAGAAAGAAAAGGTTTAATCTATCTTTTAAAAGCCTATAAAATTTTAGAAAAAACCCCGCCCTTTGGTCCAAAGGGCGGGGTAAGATTAATAATCGTTGGCGGCGGTCCTCTAAAAAAAGACTTAGAAAATTGGGTAAAAATTAATAAACTAAAAAATGTTGTTTTTGAAAAAGAAATTAGTGAAGAAAGAGTTCCTTTCTATTATTCAACTTGTGATATCTTTTGTAGCCCGGCAATTTTTGGCGAAAGTTTTGGATTAGTTTTGGTTGAAGCAATGGCTTGTCAAAAACCGGTGGTTGCTTTTGCCAATGAGGGCTATCAGCAAGTTTTAAAAGGTAAAGGAAGTAAATTTTTAGTCAAGCCCCGAGATTACAAAACCTTAGCTAAAAAATTAGAGAATTTAATTAAAAATCCGAAATTAAGAAAAGAAATGGGAGAATGGGGGCGATGTGAAGCCCAAAAATACTCCTGGCCTCAAATTGCTGACCGAGTTTTAGATTTTTATGAATTATGCAGAAAAAACAAACAAAAACAAAAAAAGAAAAAATTCACCATCAACAAAATCCTCAATAAAGATGTCTTAAATTGGCTTAAGTGGCCAAAAAGGTTTATCGTTTAAAGTTTTTTTATCTTTGATCCCTCTTTGGTATCCTCGACCCAGTAGCCCATTTGTTTGATTTTTATTCTCATTTCGTCGGCTTCCCCCCAATGTTTTAATTTTCTTAATCCCTCTCTCTTTTTTAACAATTTAATAACTTTTTCTGGAATTCTTATTTCCCCCTTTTTTGTTTCTAAAAGTTTTAAACCAAAAACAGAGTCAAATTTATTTATTAGATTTAAAATTTGTTTTACCGTTTTACTATCCACTTCTTCAATTTTGTTTGCTTCTTTTATTAAATTAAAAATGGCAGATAGCGCTTTGGATGTGTTTAAATCCTCATCCATTGCTTCTCCAAAATCTTTTTTAGCTTTTGAGATTAAACTTTTAATTAATTTTAAATTTTGGGATGGGGTTTTGACTTTTGGCCTCCGACCCATTTTTTCTATAAACGTTTTAATCCTTTCTATCGCTTTTTCTGTACCTTTAAGTGCCTTAAAACTGAGATTTGTTTTTTGCCTATAATGACTATTTAGTAAAAAATATCGAATAGCTCGCCAAGCATAACCTCTCTTTAATAAATCTCTCAAGGTATAAAAATTACCCAAAGACTTACTCATTTTCTTTCCCTCCACTAAAAGGTGTTCATTGTGAAGCCAGAAATTAACGAATTTTTTTCCCGTATATGCTTCTGATTGAGCAATTTCGTTTTCGTGGTGGGGGAAAATAAGATCAACTCCGCCAGTGTGAATATCAAAAGTTTTTCCAAGATATTTCACGCTCATTACTGAACATTCGAGATGCCAGCCCGGTCGAACTTTACCCCATTTTGTCTGATAAAAAATTCCTCTTTTCAATTCATCTAAGGTACTTCTTTTTAATAAAGTAAAATCTCCCGGGGCGTCTTTTTGATATTCATCTAAATCAACTCTAGCACCTGGTTTAATTTTTTTCAGGTCAATTCTTGATAATTTTCCATAATCTTTAAACTTTGAAATATCAAAATAAACACTGTGAAGTCTCTCATAGGCATACCCCTTCTTTTCTAAAGCCTCGGTAAATTTTATCATTTCCTGAATATTCTCTGTCGCCTTAGGGTAATAACTTGCCTTTTTAATGTTTAAAGTTTCTAAATCCTTAAAAAATTCCCTTGTATATTTTTCTGTAAAATTTTTTAAACTCATTTTTGCCATTTTTGAATTTTTGATAGTTTTATCGTCAATATCAGTAATGTTCATTATGTGCTTTACCTGGTATCCTTTATATTCTAAATACCGTCTTAAAATATCAGCGAAAACATAAGCGCGGAAATTTCCAATATGAGCAAAATCATAAACCGTTGGGCCACAAGAATAGATTTTAACCTGTTTCCTTTTAATTGGTTTAAAGATTTCTTTTTTTCGCGATAGAGTATTGTAAAATCTCAACATAATCTTAAGTAAACCCAGTAGAAGAATTTCGAATTAAAATTTCCTCGAAATTTTATCAGTTGCCCAGTAGGGCTTTTCGAAATTTCTCTACTGGGTAAAAAGATTTGTACTTAAATATCTCTCTCCACTATCTGGAAATAAAACAACAACTAATCCCTTTTTTAAACTTTTAATTACCTCCAAAGCCCCAAACATTGCTGCTCCCGAACTCATACCTACAAAAATTCCTTCTTTTTTAGCGATTTTACGAGCCATTTCATAGGCATTCGCATCATTAACATTTATTTTTTTATCTAACAGAGTTTTATCATAAATACCGGGCTTGTAAGCTTCTTTCATATTTTTTAATCCTTGAATTTTATGGCCTAATAATGGTTCTATTCCGATAATTTGAATTTTTGGATTGTGTTTTTTTAATCTTTTTGAGACTCCCATTAAAGTACCAGTTGTCCCCATACTTCCAACAAAATGAGTGATTTTACCATCAGTATCCTGCCATATCTCTTCAGCTGTGCCATAATAATGAGCTTTCCAATTGTCAGGATTATTGAATTGATCAGCTAACCAGTATTTTTTATTTTTTCTTGCCATTTCATAAGCTTTCTCAATGGCTCCGTCGGTACCATCTTTAGCTGAAGTAAGTAGAATCTCAGCACCAAGAGCTTTTAAGATTTTTCTTCTTTCTACACTCACTGATTCTGGCATGGTTAAAAGTAATTTATATTTTTTTACCACACAAACCAAAGCCAAGCCAATTCCAGTATTTCCACTTGTTGCTTCCAAAACAATCTTATTTTTAGTTAATTCTCTTCTCTTTTCTGCTCCTTCAATCATAGAAAGAGCAGTTCTATCCTTAACTGAACTGCCAGGATTAAAAAATTCAAGTTTAGCATAAAGCTCTACTTTTTTATTCGGATTCAATCTATTTATTTTTACTAAAGGTGTATTACCGATTAATTGTAAAATATTTTTATACATATTTTTATTTGACTACTCTTTTTTCAGTTTAGCAAATTAGTTGAAATTGGAGAAGTGCAGTGTAAATAAAAAACCTCTTTTTAAAAGAGGCTGGTATGTTAGAAATTAGTTATTAGAAATTAGAAATTCGTAAAACTAACCCCTTCCGTTAAAGAGGTGCAACAATCACAACAAGTTATCTTTGGATTAGTTTGGCTTTTCATAATCTATTTTAAGATTAGCAAAACTTATATTAACTGTCAAGTCTTTTATAACCCGTTGGTAGATATATAAGAGCTGATGTAAAAACATTAACGAGAGCTCGCTCTGAATGGTATTCTCCCAGGGAACAGTTGAATTTTCGGCCACTTATCCTTGCGCTTTTTGAGAAAGCTAAATTGAAAGCCAAAACAATGGCTACCGACACAGTATTCTTAAACGAGAGGAAAAAGGACCTTGAAGAACTAATGTTTCTGTTGGGTATCAGGTATAAGATAATAAATAGGGGCGCAGTCAGATGACTGCGCCACTTTATATTTTTGGAAATTCGTGATAAAGTGTGTATACATGAAAAAAATAGACATTATTTTAGCCGTAATTTCCGGATTGGGGCTCGGATTGCTTCTCTCTTGGCTACTAAAAGGGTTCGGGATAGAAATGAGATTTCTGAATTGGCTTTTGCCGGTTTTCTTTCCGATTTTAGCCGTCTTCGCTATCTGGCTCTGCTATTTAATCGGTAAAAAGTATTTGTTCGTTTTCCAGTTAGGAAAGTTCTTATTAATAGGAATATTTTTTGCTCTGATTGATTTGGGGGTCTTGGATGTTTTAATAAAGATTTTCGGAATTACCGAAGGCCTTGCTTATTCGGTTTTTGTGGCGACATCTTTTGTTATCGTCACTTCTGTTAAATACGTCGGTGATAAATTCTGGGCTTTTGAGAAAATGGAAAAGGAAGCAATGGGAACGGAATTCGGAAAGTTTTTTATCATTACCTTAATAAGCGGCGGAATCCAGACCGGAATTGCTTCTTTACTCGTAAATACCCTTGGTCCTCAGTTTGGCGCTTCTTCTCTAATTTGGGCAAATGTCGGAAAAATTGCCGGTATCGCCGTCGCCGCTGTCTGGAATTTCCTCGGGTATAAATTTATTGTATTTAAAAAATAACATGTCATTAGTTTTGTATCGTAAATATCGTCCCCAAACTTTTTCTGAAATTATCGGCCAGGAGCACATCGTTCAAACATTAACCAATGCTATTTCTTCAGGGATGGTTTCCCATGCCTATTTGTTTTCCGGTCCCAGAGGAACCGGTAAATGCGTAAAATTTGACACTAAAATAACCGATACTCTCACTGGTGAAATTCTTACGATTGAGGAGATGTATAAACAGAAACGGGCAAATCTTTTAACCCTTCAACCAGATTACAAATTAAAGGGCACTCATCCAAGTAATTACATCGATGATGGCATCAACCCCTGTTATAAAGTAGCAACTGCGTTGGGTAGAGAAATCGAAGTAACTTTTTCTCATCCATTTTTGACAATTGAGGGATGGAAAAAGCTTTCTGAACTGAAAGTAGGGGATTACATAGGTATACCTAGGATTCTTCCTATTTTTGGGAAAGAAGAAATGCCAGAATACCAGGTTCGGTTAATAGCCCATCTCATTAGTGAAGGCTCAACGCATGATTGGAATCGTACAGTAGGTTTTACTAATTCAGACTCAGTTTTAGTTAATGATTTTGTGTTAGCCGCTAAAAAATTTGAGAATATAAAAGTAGTTAAAGTGGATAGCAACGGAACGCGAACCCCTACTTATCGACCTGTACAAATAATTCGCCGTTACTGGATAAATCAACCTGGGCAATCTCAAAATTCTATAATGGGTTTTGCTAAAAGTTTGGGATTAGTTGGTCAAAAATCAAAGACTAAAACTGTCCCTCCAATAATCTTTCAATTAACTAAACCCCTTCTTAGTTTATTTTTGCGAACAATTTATAGCGGAGATGGCGGCGTAGACTATTCAAACACTCCAACGATTTCCTATTATTCTTCTTCAAAAAAACTCATTTCCCAAATTCAACATTTATTGCTTCGTTTTGGGATTATTGCCAGGATTCGTTATAAACCAGTGAAATATAAAGGTAAACTTTATCCTAATTGGGTTCTAGAAATAACTAATCGGGAAAGTTTATTGAAATTTAGTAAGGAAATAGGGTTTATTGGAGAAAAGGCAAAAGAGCTTCAACAGTTTGCTTCTTATATATCTGATCGACCAACTAATCCAAATTGTGATGTTATCCCGATTGAGGTCTGGAATTTAGTAAAGCATGAAAAAGAAATGAATAACAAAAGCTGGGTTGAGGTAGGGAAGATATTAAATTATAAAAAACCTAAGAAGTTTTCTAATACGGTAAGATTTAGACCTTCTCGAAATAAATTAAAAATTTGTGGTGAGGTTTTTGATTCACGAGAAATATTGAATATTGCTAATTCAGATATTTATTGGGATAGAATTGCCGAAATTAAATATACCGGCGATTATCAAGTCTATGATTTAGTGGTGCCGGGAACTCATAACTTTGTCGCTAATGATTTTATTGTACACAATACCACGATTGCCAGACTTCTCGCCAAGGCAGTTAATTGTCAGAATCGAAAAACTGGGGAAGCCGAACCCTGTAATCAATGCCCTTCCTGCACTGAAATAATGGAGGGTCGGTCGCTGGATTTACTCGAAATCGATGCTGCTTCCCATCGGGGAATTGACGAAATAAGAGAACTTAGGGATGGAATAAAATTTGTCCCAACAAAATCAAAATATAAGGTATTTATCGTAGATGAAAGCCATCAATTAACTAAAGAGGCAGCCAACGCCCTTTTAAAAACTTTAGAAGAGCCTCCTTCCTATGCCATTTTTGTTCTAGCCACTACCGAAATTCACAAAATGATTCCAACAATTATTTCGAGATGCCAGAGATTTGATTTTCGAAAATTAACTGTACCAGAAATTATTAAAAGGTTAGAGATAATCGCTGAAAAAGAAAAAGTAAAAATTGAAAGGACCGCCTTAGAATTAATCGCCTCAAATTCTAGTGGTTCAATTCGGGATGCCGAAAGTTTATTAGACCAGGCCCTAACTTTCGCCGGAGCCTTAGGTCGAGAATTAAAGGCGGAAGACATCAAAAATTTATTGGGTTTAGTTGAAATAGAATTGGTCAGTAAATTTTGCGATTTTCTTTGCCAAAAAAAAGCTTCTGAAGCAATTAATTTTTTGAACGAGATAACTGAAAAAGGTTCTGACCTTCAAGAATTTGCTAAAATCCTAATTAATTATTTAAGGCAGGCCTTAATTTTGCGTCTTAGCGGTTTATCCGCAAAAGAGGCGGAGAATCCTCTTATCACTGGTTTAACCAAAGAAGAATTTCAGAAACTAGAAAAACAAGCATTTGCCTTTACCGAAGGAGAGCTCCGGAATATTTTAAACCTTTTCCTGGAGGCTGAAAACAAAATGAAATATTCTCCAATTCCCCAATTACCCCTGGAATTAGCCATCATCGAATCTTGCGGAATTACTTAATCACAATGCGGGGTCGTCTAACGGTCGGACAGTTGCCCTTGGAGCAACCGATGTAGGTTCGATTCCTACCCCCGCAGCCAATTTGTAAAGTTTGCGTTTCCCGCCTCGCTCGGGGCTTCGCCCCTCGCTTCAGTAAACGAATTTTCAAGCAATTTCCAAGGGTTTTTGTAATCTACAAAAACCAGCCGCTCCCGCAGAAGCGGGTTCGAGCCAATCCTTTTCAGGAAATTTTTCTTTTCGAAAAAATTTCCTTGCAAAGCGGCAATTTGCGCTTGATTAGCCGTTAAAATGAAGTTTTTACAAAGTTCGAGCCAGCGATTGCCCTTTCGCTCAAAATCTTTCAATTTTTCGGAAATCTCAATTTTTTGGTTGAGAATTTTTTGTTTTTTGGCGGCGTATTCTTCGGTGGAAATAGTCCCCGATAATTGAAGGTCTAAAAGTTTATCCAAATTTTCCTCATGTTTCAAAATTTGCGAACGGAGATTTTGAGCGAAAGTCATTTCGGCTTGGACATTTTCCTCTTTTTCCTTGTCCAATTCCGCAATCATCTTTTTGGTCCAAGCCGAAGGCAAAGAAACTTTTTGAATTATATTTGAAATCTGCTCGGCCAAAAGTTCCTCGCGAATGTATTTTTGCGAGCAGTTGTTTTTCTTTTTGGTGCATCTGTAATAGTTATGTCCCTTGTGGGTTTCGGCGGTAATAGAACAATCGCACTCGCCGCATTTGAAAAGACCCCGGAAAGCGTAAAATTTTACGCCTCGGTTTGTATGATGAGCTTTGCCTTTCATTGTTTCTTGGCATTTATCAAAAAGTTTCTTTGAAACGGCTGGCTTGTGATTGCCTTCATAAATCTCGCCGTTGAATTTGAAAGCGCCGTAATAAAAAGGATTTACCAGAATTGCCTGGATATTTGAAACGCAAAGCACTTTTCCGTTTCTGCTTCTCAAGCCGGCTTCGCTGATAATATTTCTCACTTCTTTCAAAGAATAATTGCTAGTTGAATAGAGATTGAAAATCTTTTTGATAAACTTAAATCTTTCGGGATCCGGCACCATCTTTTTGGTCAATCTATTATTCAAATAGCCGGTCGGCGCGACTCCCGGATATTCGCCTCGTCTCACTTTTTGTCGCAAACCTCTTTTTACGTTTTCTGAAAGATTATCAACGTAGTATTTACTTTGGCCAAAAGCGATATTGAGCATAAACTTTCCTTGGGGCGTTGATTCAAACCAAAAAGTGGGGAATTTTAGTGATTGGATTTTACCGGTGTCTAAAAGAAAGATGATTCTTCCGCCGTCAACTGAATTACGAGCTAACCTGTCCGGATGCCAAGTTAAAATTCCTTCAGCTTTACCTTTTTCAATTTGAGAAAGCATATCATTGAAAATTGGCCTGCCCGGTTCTTTGGCGGTTTGCGACTCAATGAAAGTTTGAACAATGTTTAATTGTTCTTTTGCCGCGAACTCTTTGAGTTCGGTAATTTGAGCCTCGATAGACAAAATTTGTCTGTCCGGTTCATCGGTAGATTTCCTAGCGTAGAGAAAGAATTTGGCCATATATTTATACCTTAATTGTTAAATTTTTTTCGCCCGCGGGGCGAAAAATGTCTCGGAAATTTGCCCCATTTCAGCGCCGAGCCGCGAAGCGGCGAGGCGCAAAACGAGGCGGAAAACGGAAAATATAGCACAGTGCTGTCTCTTTTGGTTAAAATTCGAACCTTTTTTCGGGAAAATCCCGACGCCGACTTTTGACTGCCTGCCGCCTGCGGCGGCGGGCAAAAATCGCAGTCCCGCTTCGCGGGACAGACAGGCGGGC
>Ga0210057_1009285_pt1 | contig 11415 bp, 10 predicted proteins | sample CryGeyCG2114_010_2_FD_183968 | JGI IMG/M metagenome (GOLD analysis project Ga0210057, IMG submission 183968) | Groundwater microbial communities from aquifer - Crystal Geyser CG10_big_fil_rev_8/21/14_0.10 (SPAdes) (version 2) | ecosystem: Environmental > Aquatic > Deep subsurface > Groundwater ...
AGTTTGGGATTTGACTGGGAGGGAAGGAAGCCGGATGCTACAATATTTAGTAGTAGAGGATGCCCGTTCAACTGTATCTATTGTGCCAGCAAAGTTATGTGGAAGCAGAGGGTAAGATTTAGGTCTGCTAAAAATGTTTTAAGAGAAATAGATTTGTTAGTGAAAGAGTATAAAGTAAGGGAGATATTATTCTATGATGATCATTTTCTTCTTAATAAGAAAAGGTTGGTGGAAATATGTCAAGGATTAATAAAAAGAAATTATGATTTAACCTGGTGTTGCTTGTCAAGAGTTGATAGTGTTGATTTTGAGACAATTAAACTAATGAAAAAAGCTGGATGCCATATGATAAGTTTTGGGGTTGAGAGTGGAAGTCAAAAGATATTAGATAATATGGAAAAAAATGTAAAAGTTGAGAGCATAATAAAAGCATTTGATATTTGCAAAAAAGTTGGCATGAATACAAAAGCCTCTTTTATTTTTGGAGCACCTGGAGAAGATTATGAGAGTATAAAAGAGACGCAGAATGTTATTAAGCAAATACTCCCGGACTATATCTGGTTGTTTATAATGACACCAATGCCAGGAACGAAATTGTATAAGCTGCATGAAGAAACTGGCATTGCTTCAGATGATTGGGGGATGTATGACCAGACAACTTACAACAAGTTTTATGGAACAAAACTGAATTATGAAAAGCTAAGGAAGGCGGTTGCAGAAACTTACAAATCTTATTATCTAAGTCCTAGATATATCTTTTCTCAAATAAAAAAATTAAGTGTTAGGAAAATAAGGGTATATTTTAATTTATTAAAGAGAGTTGTTTATGTTATGAATTATATTAAAAGGGGGAGAACCAGAAATGGAGAAGATAAATGAGCTAGAAGCTATTCTAAGAGTTTAATCTTTAGACTTATAAATAACAACAACTGGCTGTTGTCCTTGGTAATATGCCTGAACAGGTATCCAGGTATCATTGTGCTTTTGAGGATATGCGTATGCCCAGTCTGGATGGTGCTCAAATGCAGATAACATTAGATATTTGGGCTTATCAGCTCTTACAAACTCATCAAATTGAGTTTCATTTAGGGCTTTTCCGCCTTCTGGTTTGTCTGAATCAAATAAAGCAACTGTTCTTTCTGAATAGTATGATATCTGGGGATAGGAAGAAGTAACAATAATATCTCCGGGATTTGAATTTTCTTTGAGCCATAATCCTGCTTGTTGAACTTCCAAATAGGAAGTTTTTTTTGCGTCTATTAACTGAAAACCCCATAATAAGTTTGGGATTAATAGCACAATTAATACAATAAAGCCTAATATTATGCATGATTTTGTTTTATTCTTGCATAAATAATCTCTGATTTTAAAAAATGATACTGATGCTATTAGGAATATGAATGGATAGATGGGCATTGTGTATCTTTGCTCAGCAGATTGTGTCATATAGCCTAATATTAAAAATGGGATAACTATCCAGCTGAAAACAAGCAGTTTTTTCTTTATTTCTTCGCTTTTAAATATATTATCAAATCCTAAAATCAAATCTGCAAAAAAGTAAAAAATACCAATTAAGAATAAAAAGAAAAATGGTTTAAAAAATGAAGAGAAAGTTGTGCCATCTAAAGCATAAGGTAAATCCTTGAAATAATTAAAAAAGTCTTTAGCCTGGCTTCCTGTTTCTATTGTAGCAGAAGTCTGAATTCCAAAATAGTGAGATAGTATATCTGTTACAGGATTTCCAAAATGATTCCAATATAAGATTATATGAGGCAATAATACAAGAAAGAATGCTAATACTGCAAACCAAAGATATTTATTTTTCAAAAATTTAAATTTCTCTTTGGAAAAAGCATAAATTAAAAAAACAGGAGCAAACATCAAGTACTGCATTCTTGTTAGTACAGAAAGAGCAAAAAAAGCACCAAAAAGCCAGAAGAAAATTTTTCCCTGATTCTTGACATAACCTTTCCAGAAGAATAATAAAGCTAATAGAATAAAAAAAGCTGCAGGAATTTCTGTCATTGCCCTTCCTGTAAAAAAAAGAATAACCCAGAGAAATGTAAGGCAGATGCTTACAAATAAAGCTTTTTCTTTATCAAACATATCTTTGATTATTAGGTAGGAGATAAAGATAAGTGAAATTGAGAAAACTGCTTCCAAAAACCTTATTCCTATTTCTCCAAAACCTAATTTAAAGAAAATTGAGCTGATTAATGGCAAAAGAAAACCTCTTCTATAATACCAAACTTCATTAATATCTAATCCTAAACCCCATTTTTTGGCAGTTGCCATATAGCTCGCTTCATCAAACCACATTGGCTGGTTTAGAGTTTTAAGGAGAATTATGAATCTTATGATAAAGGCTATAATTATGATGAAAAGTATGGCTTTATTATAAGGATCTTTTAACCAGTTTGAAAATTTCTCTTTTATTTTTTCTTTCCTTTTTTCTACCTCGTTTTCCATTATTATAGTTGGTTTTATTAGTTTTTATTTCTTTTTATTGCAAGGCATTTAAAACATCTTCTACTGAAATGCTGTTTGCTAATTCGTCTGAATAGGAATTTGAAAAGAAATTTTTTTCTAATAAAGGAGAAGTTAGTTTCTTGATTATACCATAATCTTCTATCTCCCAGTCGGGAGTTGAAAAAAATAATGCTATTGTTGGCTTTTTTAAGGCTGTAGCAAGATGTAATGTAAATGAATCTGTGGTAATAATCTTGTCGCATAAATCCAAAATAGAGGCAAATTCAGATGTAGAGTTTTTTGGGTCATTTATTATGACTGGTGTTCCTTCATTTTCTAATTCTTTTGAAAACGCTTTTATTGTTTCTTCTTCAGGACCTCCTAAAAGAAGAATTTTGTATTTATCTTTTGTTTTTTTAATTAGCTCTTTTATTTTTTCTTTACTCCAGGCCTTAGAAGGCCATCTTTTTCCAGAACCAAAGTTAATTCCCAGAATTTTTCCTTCTCCTATTTTTTTCTTAAAATCTTCTGCATATTTTTTATCTTTTTCTTTAAGATTAAAGATAATTTCTTCTTTATTATAAGGCAAATTACAAGCAAGGAAAATTAATTCTTGATAGGTTTTTCTATTTTGCTTTTTTATATGTGAAAGAAATGCTGTCTCTAAATACTCAAGAGCAGAATTGTTAAAGCAGAAAGTTGCTCCATTATTAAAATAATAGCCGTATTTTTCATTTGCCTGAACAATATTTGCTAATAAAGTAGCAGGAGTTGTTATTTCTAAAGAATATAAGATGTCAAATCTTTCTTGTTGTAATCTTAGAATATTTTCTGTATTTAAAATTAAGACTTTATCTATATAAGGATTATTTTTCAATAATTCTTTTCCTTCTCCATAATTATCTTCTATCAGCCAGTAAATCAAAGAGTTTGGATATTTCTCTTTTATTGCTGGCAGGATAGGGGTAGTTCTCAAAACATCTCCTAAAGCTCCTAATTTAATTATTAAAATCTTTTTAGAGTAAGGACTAGAGAATTTACATTCCTCGCAACTTTTTAAATTCTCGGAAGTTAATGTTTCGCAGGCATAATCTTCATTAAAAAACCTACAATTAACATTCCACTTATTTCCCTCAGTCATGGAAAACTTTAAAATCTGCTTATATTTTTAAACCTTATGAAAGTGTATATAGCTGGTCCTTTATGTGGAAAGAAAGAAAGAAAGTTTTTAGAGAGAATTGACAAGCTAGTTAGAAATTTGGGTTTTGATACATATTTACCACATAGAGATTGTGGTTTGTATAAAGATATGAAAGATGTTAAGAGGATAGCAAAAAGAGATGTTGAAGAAATTTATAACTGTGATATTATGGTAGGGATATTAAATGGTATAAGTGTAGGAGCTGGGACTGCCTGGGAAATGGGTTTTATGCAAGCTTTAGGAAAAAAAGTAATAGGATTAAAAACAGACAGGATAATTAAAGAGAGTATAGCAGATATTTCAGCTGTTATTGTTGGCAGTGTTGAGATTGTTGAGTCAATTGAGGAATTAAAGAAAAAATTAAAGAATTTAAAAGCTATCTAAAAGCATCCTTGTATGTCTTCTTTTTTAATTTAATATCGTAAAAAGCTTTTATGTAAATGTAAAGTCTAGCTATGAATAAGGTGAATGTAAAGAATATTTCTTTTATACTCTTAGGATAAGTCAAAGCAAATAATAATCCAAATTTTATTTCATTCCAAAAAGATTTTGTCCTTGGCATGTCCCTAACTAGCAAACTTAGATTTTCATGCCCTTTTATGTTCCTTATCTTTTGTTTTAGCCAAGATTTCCATGTGTAGTTGTTTAAAACATAAACCTCAGCATTAGGAACATATTTTATCTTGTAACCTTTCTGCCAAAATAAATAAGGAATAATAGAATCTTCAGATGTTTCTAAAGGGAATCCCTGTAAAATTCCATTTCTTATAGCAAACAAATAACCAGAACACTCAAAAAATTTTCCTTCATCAGAAAGTTTTTCTCTAACTTTATCTATACCTGAAAAAACAACATGACTCCAATAGCCAAACATATTTTTTTTTGAGTCTAGAGGAACAGGTTTTCCTGTGACACATCCTAGTTTTTTATCTTCAAATGCTTTCATAATTGCTGAGATAGAATTCTTAGAAACATAAACGTCTCCGTCAGTTAAAATTATTATATCATTAGTATTTTGAGAATAAATTTGTTCTAGAATTACATTCAGGGCATAACTTTTTCCTTCACCAGGATCAAGGAAAAATTCTACCTGCTTTCCAAATGAATTTGGAAATTGTTTTTTTATTATTTCTTGAGTTTCTGGAAAGGGGTCTGATACAATTATTTTGTATTTTTCTTTTATATCTTGGCTTAAAAAAGAATTTACTGCTTTTGTTATTCCCAAATCTTTATAGGAAGTTATTATGATATAAATCATTTCAAATAACCTCTACTTGCTCATTTGTCAATCTTATTATAACTTTTATCTCTCCTTTTTCATTTTCAGCTTCTACTCTGCATTTTGTTCTTCCTTGCTTAACTCCCTTTTCTGATAACTCTATTTTTTTAACTTCTAGCAGTTCTCCGAAAACTTTTATTTTTTCTCCAACTTTCAATTCTCCAAATTGTTTTTTCATATTTTAAATGCAGATAGAAAAGGTATATAAAGTTTATGAAAATGTGTTGAATATGGTTAGGAAACAGGCAATTATTCTTACTTCAGGGGGTTTAGATAGTTCTGTTTTAGCTTATTATGCCAAAAAAAAATATAAAAAAATAAAACTTTTGTTTTTTGATTACAATCAGAAAGCAAGAAAAGAAGAAATTTTTTGTGTAAAATTGCTAGCTAAAAAATTGAAATGTAAGCTAGAAATAATAAATTTAAGATGGTTGGGAAAAATTTCAACCTCACTAATAAATACTAATAAGAAGACTGGCAAGGAAGAGCTGATAAAGTGGTATGTTCCTTGCAGAAATTCCTTATTTATTATTGCTGGTTTAGCTTTTGCTGAATCTGAGTTCATAAGAAATAAGATAGAGAGTGATATTTTATTAGGAATAAAATATGAAGGAGAAATTAGATTTAAAGATACTACCCCAGAATTTTTAAGAGATATAAACAAACTTACGAAACATACTCAAAAAGGAAATTTCGAAATTAAAGCACATTTTATTAATAAAGATAAAGAAGATATAATTGAGTTATCTAAAAGATTGGGGGTTAATCTGGAGTATACATACAGCTGTTATTTGGGCGGGGGATTTGCTGAGATTAACGGCAAGAGAATTCCTATTCATTGTGGAAAATGTGCTGGGTGCAAGGCAAGGAAAAAAGGTTTTTATTTCTCTAATGTTAGAGATATTAGTGTATATAAAAGCTAAACTCTATATCTAACTTTATCATACCAGACTTTAAATGATATTGGTAAGCTTCTATAAGCTGGCTTTAAGATTTTCTCTCTTATCAAATCAGTTATAGAAACAAAATATAAAGCGAGATATGAAAAAGTAGGATTTCTTAGATTTTTTTGAATTTTTTCTTCCTTAAGCAGGAAATTAACTAATGAGTTTGGCATAAATCCAAATCTTGATTCTGTTGCTGGTCCTCGCATTAAGTTTAAAATTAAATTTAAATAAATATTTTTTCTCTTTAGCATTATATGCTTACTCCTATCCCAATAATTAAGTTCAGAAGCAGTATCTTCTTCTGTTTTTATTGTTTTATCTTGCAAAGCTCTTCTATATAACTGAGAGCCAGGAAAGAAAACAAGGTTATTTACAGATAAATAATATGGTTTTGGAATTTTTTGTAATAATCTAATTAAATTTATAATGTCTTCTGGCTTTTCATAAGGATTACAAGTAATAACATCGTACATCACAGCTAGTTTGTCTTTATATTTATTCAGAATTTTTCCTGCATTTAAAACATTCTTGTCGGTCTGATTTCTGTGATAAATTTCTAAATTTGTTCTTTCACTTCCTTGTATGCCTATGATAATATCAGTACATCCAGCATCTACTAATAATTTAATTTTTTCTTCTGTTACGGTTTTGGGGTCTCCTAAACATTTGAACCTCATGTGAACTTTTTCCTTATATAAGGAACAAAATTTCCTTATGTCTTCTAAAGGCCTTAAAGAAAAAGTATCATCTCTTATATCAAAATATCCTAGATGAGGAAACTTTTTTTTCATATACAAAATTCCTTGTATTATATATTCAGGAGAGTGCCATCTCAAAATTTTTTTTCTTTTTTTCTCATATAATTTATTGAAAAAACTATTGGAACAATAATCACACCCATAAGGACAGCCCCTTCCTGTTAAAAAGAAAATGCCACCTGCCAAATCTTTCTCCTGGAATTTTCTTATTTTGCCTTTATCTAAGACATAGTGATTTTCTATGTCAAAGTCAGGAAAAGGCAATTTATCTATGTTGTCTATTAAAGGCCTTACAGGATTTTTTATTATTCCTTTTTCAGTTTTAATCCATAAATTTTTAATTTTATCTATACTTTTTCCTTTTTCTAATGCCTTAGCTAATTCAGTTACTGCTTCTTCTCCTTCTCCTACAGATACGATATTTGCCTCTCTAATTGCATCTTCTGGAGATATTGTAGCATGAACTCCTCCATATACTATTGGTATATTTAGTTTTTTCAAATAATTAATAATTCTTGCTGCTCTTTTTGATGTTGAGGCATAAGAACTTATTCCTATTAATCCTGAGTTCTTACATATTATTACAAGCTGTTTTAATTCTGATAAAGTATAGTTCCTTGAATAATCTTCTGATAAAGTCATAAAAACCAATTTAACTTCGTGGTTTTCTTTTTTTAATACTGATGAAATAGTTCTTATTCCCTGGTCAGATGGAAATGTTGAGGTTGAGATTAGAATGATTTTCATTTTTTTATTTTTGTTTTAGTGGTGTTTTATATTCTTGCATGTATCTTTTATAAATATTATCCCAAGAATATTGTTTTGATTTTATTATGTTGTTGCTTGAGATTTTTTTAGCTAATTTTTTATTATCCAGAATTTTTAATATGTTTTCTTCTAATTTTTTTAAATCACCATAATTAGCAAATAAGCCATTTTCTTCTTCTTTCATTTCAAATGGAACTCCATTTACTGGAGAAGCTACTATTGGCAAACCAGAAGCCATTGCCTCAAATAAAGTTAATGGTAAGCCTTCTCTATAACTAGGTAGAACATACACATTAGCAGATTGATACATCTCAGCTACTTTCTCTTTTCCCCTTATTGCTCCAAGATACTTCATATTCTTGTAACCTTTAATCAACTCTTGCACTTCTTTAGCTTTCCCTTCATCAGGCCCTACCCAAACAAATGCAATATCTTTTCTTTTTTTTGTTATATTCCTGGCTGCTAAAGCTAATTTTTCAGGACCTTTTGTAGGATTTAATCTTCCGAAGAATAAAACCAGGTTTTTTTCTTTTATTTTATATTTTTTCTTAAAATTATTATGCTTAATTTTTTTAAATAGAATTTTATCTACTCCGTTCGGGATTACTGTAATTTTTGATTTGTCTGAAAACTTTTCTAATATATTTAGTTCCCAAGGAGTTATTGATATAATTCTATCAATAAATTTAAAAGTGAATTTATTTAGGAATAAATCATTTAGAAAAAGAAAAGGCTTTAGAATTTTTGGACGAAAAGATATATCTGTCCAAGGGCAGTGAGTAGTGTGGATATGCTTTATTCCTTTTAATTTTGCTATTAATCCTGAAAATAAGATATAGTCATGTCCTGAAACATGTGAATGTATAATATCAAAATCTCCTTTAAATTTCCATAATAAAGAAGGCCAGAAAAAAGTATTTAATGACAATCTAAACCAATAAGGAAATCTATGTATATGTATGCCTTCGTATATTTCTTCTTTTATTTTCAGCCTTTTATTCTTGTCAGAATCACAACAAAAAACATGAACCTCATGTCCTTCTTTAACCTGCCTGCTAGCTAACTCATACATTACTTGCTCTACCCCCCCTATTGTAGGGTAAAAAAACATATTTATATGGGCTATCCTCATAAGAAAAAGATGAAATTTCTTACTTTATATAAATTTGTATAGTTAGATTTATATAGTTTTCATAATTTTTCGTTTTATGAGTATTAAAAACATGATTCAGGAGATGAAGTATTATATAAGGTTAGAAGGATTTTCTAGGCCTATAAAAAAATTTTTATTATATCGGTCTCCTTTATCAAAATTAGTAAATACTAATTTATATAATAAATTTTATTATAAGCATATTAAAAAACAGGCAAATAAGATAAAGCCAAAAATACTACAGATAGAAACAACAAATGCGTGCAATGCAAGATGTTTAATGTGTCCTCATAGATTTATGAAAAGAAAAGTAAAAATAATGAACCTTAAGGATTTTTCAAAAATTCTTGATAATGTTATTAAGAATTATAAAATTGAAAGATTGACTATAAATGGTTTTGGTGAGCCATTAGTTGATAAAGGAATAATAGAAAAAATTCAATATGCAAATAGAAAATATCCAAATTTGAAAGTTGATCTTTATACTAATGCTTCTTTATTAAACAAGGAAATGGCAGATAAGTTGTTAAAGATGAGATTAGGGAGGATAACTTTTTCTATTAATGGAACAGATAAAAATTATAAAAAAGTGATGGGTTTAGATTATAATACTGTTAAAAAAAATGTTATATATTTTTTAGAAGAAAAAAGAGCAAGAAAAAATCCGGTTCTAGTAAATATATCAATGATGATATTGAAAGAAAATGAAAAGCAAGAGCAGAAATTTGTTGATTTTTGGAGAAAATATGCAGATTCTGTAAGAGTTTATTATCCATCAGACTGGGCAGGAGTTTTAAAAGAAAATTTAGGACTACAAGAAATTCCTTATGATAGGAAACAATGGCCTTGTTCTGCTTTATGGACGCATATAGTAATTCATTCAAATGGGGAGTTTATAGTTTGTTGCAGAGATTATGAATCGAGTATTCAGTTTGGGAATTTGTTAAAAGGAGATGATATAAAAAAATTAAGAGAATCTGAAAAATTTAGAGCATTACAAAAACAACATCTTAATTTTGATTTTTCTTCTCCCATATGCAAAAGTTGTGACCATGCTTATGATTCTAGTATAGAGTGGTGGTTGTGGTAGCTAGCTAAATAATCCTGAAAAAACGCCCTTAATATAAGGAAATATTAAGAAAAATTTTCTTTTGGCTATAAAAGAGACAAGTTTTGATGGTGAGTAAATCAGGAAAAAGAAAGGAAAAAAGAAAATATTGTTTATCCCTGCGTTATTCTTCATAAATATTAGCTTGCTTCTTATATAGTGATAGATTTTAAATTCTGTGAAATCTGTTTTGTTGCAGTCGTGATAAGCTTTTGTTTTTGGCGTATAGACTATTTTATAGCTTAGTCTTCTTACTTTAAAAGAGAAATCTAAATCTTCATAATAAACAAAATAAGCTGGATTTAAGTAGTTGACTTGTTCAAGGAGTTTTTTTCTTGTCAATAAAACTGCTCCTGGAACAAAATCAATTTCTTTTTCTTCTTCAAATTGTCCTTTGTCTTCTTTGTCTATTCTGTCAGATGATGTCTGGCTTGTTATAAGATTCAAAGAAAAACCAATATTATCTATGACTTTGGGATTTGAAAAATAATAAACTTTAGGAATTACAATCCCAATTTTATCATTGCTTAAAATTTTTTTAACAAGAACTTTTAGAAGATTTTTATCTAAAACAATATCATTGTCTATTCTTAAAACAAACTCTCCTGTTGCCTTTTTAAATCCCTGGTTTAATGCTTTTACACATCCTAAATTCTCTTTATTTTCTATAAGCTTGAATTTTCTGAAGTTTTTGGAAAATTTTTTAACATATTCTTTGCTTCCATCTGTGCTACCATTATCTACTATTATAACCTCATAATTTTTGTAAGTCTGTTTTTTTATCGAATCTAAACATCTTCTGGTTTTTTCCCCGCCATTCCAGTTTGCAAATACAATTGATACTAAGGTTTCCATTTTAATTGTGAATTACAATAATCTTTATAAATCCGATGTTTCTGAAGAGAAAATGGAACATTACGATTACCTTATTGTAGGAGCAGGATTTTCGGGGGCAGTATTAGCAGAAAAATTATCTGCTTTAGGAAAGAAAGTTTTAGTTATTGATAAAAGAAGTCATATAGGAGGTAATTGTTATGATTATTATGATTCTGCAGGAGTTCTAGTACATAAGTATGGTCCTCATTATTTCAGAACAAATTTTCCTGAAGTTAAAAGCTATTTAGACAATTTTACAGAATGGCTACCTCAAAAGTTTAAAGTCATGGCAAGTGTCAATGGAAAATTATATCCTTTGCCTATTAACAGAACAACATTAAACTTGTTTTTTAATATTAATTTAAAAAGTGATGAAGAAGCTAGAAACTTTTTAGATAGCATAAAAGAAAAAATAGAAAAACCTGGAAATGCAGAAGAACAGGTTTTAGCTTTGGCTGGAAAAGATATTTATGAGGCTTTTTTTAAGAATTATACAATTAAGCAATGGGGAATTCATCCTAAAGAGTTAGATGCTTCTGTTACAGCAAGAATTCCTATAAGAACGAATGAGGAAGATAGTTATGTAAATGACAATTTCCAGGCAATGCCAAAAGAAGGCTATACTAAAATTTTTGAGGGAATGTTGAAAAATATTAAGGTTATGCTAAACACAGATTTCACAGAAATAAAAGATAAAATAAAATATGATAAGTTAATTTACACCGGTCCTATTGACTCCTATTTTAATTATAAATATGGCAAAATGCCATATAGAAGCACAAAATTTGAGTTTGAAACTCATGATAAAGAATTTTTCCAGGATTTTGTACAAGTTAATTATCCAAATGATTTTGAT
>Ga0210057_1009286_pt1 | contig 11414 bp, 5 predicted proteins | sample CryGeyCG2114_010_2_FD_183968 | JGI IMG/M metagenome (GOLD analysis project Ga0210057, IMG submission 183968) | Groundwater microbial communities from aquifer - Crystal Geyser CG10_big_fil_rev_8/21/14_0.10 (SPAdes) (version 2) | ecosystem: Environmental > Aquatic > Deep subsurface > Groundwater ...
AGGTTCGCCTGTTCTACCATCATAAACCTGTACCTTTCCATCAGTTGGAAAGTTGATTTTTTTTAGCTCTTCTTTTATCTGTTCAACAGTCACGCCAACAAACGCAGGAGACGCTACTTTATAACCAAGTTTTTTAGCTGCTATGCCAAGATGTGTTTCCAAAATCTGACCCAAATTCATACGAGACACAACACCCAAAGGATTTAGCACAATATCTATTGGTCTGCCATCTTCTAAATAAGGCAAATCTTCTTGCGGCACAACTCGTGAAATAACACCCTTATTGCCATGCCGTCCAGCCATTTTATCGCCGACCTGAATCTTGCGCAGTTGAGCCACAGAAACTTGTATTTCTTTAATCACGCCAGCGGCAAGTTTATCTCCATGTTCGCGTGAGAAAATTTTAATATCAACCACCTTGCCTTGCTCGCCGTGTTCTAAATAAAGAGATGTGTCTCGCACATCTTTGGCTTTATCGCCAAAAATAGCTCTTAACAATCTTTCCTCTGCTGTTAATTCTGTTTCTCCTTTTGGTGTAATTTTACCAACCAAAATATCACCTGATTTTACTTCAGCGCCAATCCGCACAATCCCTTCATCATTTAAATCTTTTAATTTATCTTCACCAACATTTGGTATGTCGCGAGTAACAATTTCTGGACCTAACTTTGTATCTCGCACAACCACTGAATAATCTTCAATATGAATTGACGAGAAAACATCATTGCGAACCAAATCTTCAGAAATTAAAATCGCATCCTCATAATTTCCGCCTTCCCAAGGCATAAAAGCAACTAAAACATTTCTACCTAAAGCCAACTCGCCATTTTCACAAGCCGCTCCATCAGATAAAATATCTCCCGCGTTAATCTTTTGTCCTTTAACAACTACTGGCTTTTGGTTCAAACAAGTTGAGTGATTGGAACGACCAAATTTAATTAGATCATATTGTTCAAGATTTCCATCTTCTTCTTTAATAATAATAAAATTACCAGAAATTTTTTCAACTATGCCAGCTTTTTTGCAAAGCATAACTTGACCTGAATCCTGCGCCGCCTTGATTTCAAACCCAGTGCCTATTAAGGGAGCTTCTGGTCTAACCAAAGGCACAGCCTGACGTTGCTGATTTGACCCCATCAAAACCCTGTTTGCGTCATCATGTTCTACAAATGGAATTAAAGATGTGGCAATAGAAATAATTTGATTAGGCGACACATCCATTAAAGTTATTTCTTCTGTATCTGCTGTTACAGGATCTCCTAGTTTGCGCACTTCAGCTCTCTTTTTTACAAAATAACCTTGTTCATCAACCGGAGTTGTGTAAGCTGTAATAACTTCTTTTTCTTCTTCAAAAGCGCCAAGATAAATAATTTCATCAGAAACTTTTCCATCTTTTACTTTGCGATAAGGTGTTTCAATAAAACCATATTCATTAACTCTAGCGTAAGCCGCCAAATGACCGATTAAACCTATATTCGGACCTTCAGATGTTTGAATAGGACAAATGCGACCATAATGAGTTCTGTGAACATCGCGCACTTCAAACCCAGCTCTTTCTCTTGATAATCCTCCTGGACCCATAGCAGATAAAAGTCTTTTATGTTCAAGCTCTGCCAAAGGATTTGTCTGGTCCATAAACTGAGCCAACTGTGAAGACATAAAAAATTCGCGCACAGAACCAATTACAGGACGAGCGTTTATTAATTGTCCTGGAGTTATGGTATTAATGTCTAAAGTTGACATTCTGTCTTTTACAATTCTTTCCATACGCGCCAAACCAACACGGAAACGACTCTGCACTAATTCGCCAATTGCTCTTACACGACGATTTCCCAAGTGATCAATATCATCAGCTTCTTTTTGCGATACATTTAAACGAATAATTTCTTTTACGACATTTACCAAATCTTCAGGTCTCATTGTTCTGCTTTTATGATCATACTGATCTAATTCTTCTCCAAAACGTTTATTTAATTTATATCGTCCAACAGGACCTAAATCATAACGATCAAAACCAAAGAACATTGATTCAACTAACTGGCGCGCGTTATCTGCTGTTGCCAAATCTCCCGGACGAATTCTTTTATAAACTTCTTTAAAACCGTCTGCTTGGCTTTTCGCGATATCTCTGTCAATAGTTTCTTTTGTATAATTTATTTCTGGATCTTTTTCAACATCTTCAAATAAACATTTTAATTCTTCATCAGTTGAATAACCAAAAGCTCGTAAAAGAGATGTGATCGCAACTTTTCTTTTGCGGTCAACTTTAACAGTGATAACATTATTTGGATTGGTTTCAATTTCCAACCAAGCTCCGCGATTAGGAATAATTTTAGCGCCATAATATCTTCTGCCCTTGCTAAAAGTTGAGGAAAAGAAAACCCCAGCGCTGCGAATAAGCTGGGATACAACAACTCTTTCAATTCCATTAATAATAAAAGTGCCTCTATCAGTCATTAAAGGTATTTCACCTAAATAAATTTCCTGTTCGCGAACTTCGCCTGTTCTTTTATTAGTTAATTTTGTTAAAACGCGCAAAGGAGCTTCAAAAGTGGTATTGCGGGCTTTGGCATACACTTCGTCAAATTTTGGCGCATCTAAATAATAATCTGTAAAATAAAGCTCTAAATCGCGACCAATCCAGTCTGAAATAGGCGAAATCTCATTAAAAAGCTCTTTTAGACCTCTATCAAAAAACCATTTGTAGGATTTTTTCTGAATTTCAATTAAATCTGGCAATGGATATTGCACAAATTTATCATTAAAATATTTTCTTTTATTATTTTTTTGAGGCATACAATATATTAAAATATATTAAAAAAATATTATAAAACCGCGTTTTCAAAAAAAATACAACAAAAACAACTCTTTCGCCTTTACTTATCCACAGAAAGAGTTTTGTTTTTTTATATTTTCAGCTACCCAGTTATAACTGTTAGCATAATTTATTTCTGCCTAGATTAGCGAAAAAATCACTTCTCATAGACAGAGTATTTAAGATTTATTTTTTACAAAAATAAAAATAATTTTGTCAAGTGATTTTAATATAGCAAGAACTGAAAAGTATGTCAAATTTTCAGATTATAAAACTTATTCTCCATACACATTTGCTTAATTTTATCAGCTTTATCTAAACTCACTTTCTTAATTGGCGTGTTAAAATACAAAGCAAAAACCAAGTCATCAATATAATTTTTTAATTCTCTCTGTTTATCAAAATCAATTACTAGTAAATTTTTTAATTCCGACAAACTTATCTGTTCTTTATTATCTAATTTTAATTTATTGTCTTTATAGACATTTTTCACTGACCATTCAACAAGTTCTTGGCTGTCTTTAATTTTTAGTCTCGTTTGCTTTTTGTCTTTTTCTAAAATCAAACAGCCGTCCTTAACAGAAACATCTTCAAATTTCTGCATCATTATTTTTGAAAAATCAACTAAGTCGCTTAATCTGACATCTTCCAAATGTAACATTTCCTCTGTTATTTTAATTATTTCGTCTTTAATAAACTGGTTCCTTTCTGTAATTTTTGGCACACGGACAAATTCTTTAATTGTTTTAATTCCTATCAAAATATCTTTTTCATTTTCCGATTTTAATAAAGTGTTAAATAAATAGGTTATCAATGATGAATTTAATAATGATAATAAATATAATAATTCTTTTTTGTTATCGGATGATATTATTACAAAATTAAAATTTACCATTATTTTTTCATCTGAAAAATGAAAACCATTATAATTCATATAACTCCATAAAATTTTATATTTTTTCCTAAAAAGTTCAATCCCTTGACTGCCGTGTGGAATTTTAATGTTTTTTTCTTGTATAACTTTGCCATTCAAAGTGGCACCATATCTACCATTTTGTAATTTCACTAAATTAAAATAATTAGAATCCGCGATTGTCTTTTTTATAGAATTTTTTGGGAAAACAAGCCCTTTGTCAAAATAAAACCTGCTCTTAAGATAATGTTCTGCGGTTGCGTGATCATAATAAATTAAAATATCATCAGTATTTTTTTTGTATTCTTCGCAAAAATCCAGCGTCTTTTTATCTTGCTTGATAAAATTCCAATTTGCCACATTTTGTAAAAGTTTATTCTGCAAAATTTTTCTATAATCAATTTCTTTATGATTGTAAGCCAAAATGTTTGATAAACACTTTTCTATGTCGTCGTCTGGATTTTTATAATTTATCACTTCAACTTCATGCGCAATATCTGGCGTTCTTCTGCTGGCGACAAAAACCAAACTGGAAGTCGCCACCGGTTTGTCTTGTTTTAATCCGCGACCAATAAACATTTTGCCAGAAAAAGTGATAATTTTTTCCAGCGTGGTAAATTTTGCCAAATGATAACGGAGAACATCTAAATCACCAGCGGTTAAAAGCGTTTGTGGCACAATGTAACAAATTTTAGCTCCATCTTTTAGCAAAGCAATGCCCAGCGCTATAAAAAACGCGTAAAGATTGGGTTTAGGCGAATATTTTTTGCGATGATTGGGAATGCTGTGCAAATTCATTCCATAAATATCATTCAATTTTATTTTGCTTGCTTTATCTTTAATTAATTTAAAAGTTAAAAGTCCAGCTTTGGAACATTCATTATAAGAAACATACGGCGGATTGCCAATCACAAAATCGAACCGGCGGCGCGGAATACTGTGGTTTTCCAAACTTTTTTTCATATCCGCCAAATCGTCCTCATCGCGAACATAACTTTGATAACCTAAATTTAATTTTTGCGTAAATAACGACATTTGACCATTGCTTTTTTTATATTCCACTTCTATATCATTCAAAGTATTTTTTATGGCTGTGTCCAAAAACTCCGCCACACTGTCATTTGTTTTAAAAACTTTAATTTTTTCATCAAAAGGATTACTATATTCTTTATGCAAAATCATCGGCAACATCCGCATTAAAATATTCATCTCTGCCAAATACAATGGAAATTCTTCAATGTCCAGACCAAAAACGCTTTGGGAAATCAAATGTTCCAATCTTATTGACGCCTTTTCGCTACCATAGCCAGTGCCAGCAATAATGCGATCCACGGCGCTGTATAAAAAAGTTCCGCAACCGCAAGACGGATCAATAATGGAAATATGGTTATCAAAACCTCTCTCGCCATAACGATCATAACCTAAAGAATTTTTTATTCCTTGAGCCGTATATCCAACCATATCTAACATAAAATTTACCACTGCTGGATCGGTAAAATATTGTCCTTTCTTTGTATCCTCGTATAATGCTTTTAAATAATTTTCATAAATATAACCAAAAATCTCATTCCGAACATTGGCAAAATTATATTTTTTAATGAAAACAAAAATATCAAGCCACGGCGAAACATCATGCAATTCATTTTTTGGCTGACGAATTAATTCTAATAATTTGCTGTTGATAAATTCCTGTTCCTGGGAAAACTTGCGATAGATATTTTCTGAAATTTGATTTGAGATTCCGTCAATTATGCCCAAAATTTCACCAAAACGATTTGCTTTCAAGCATTCATAAATTGATTGTTGCCGTTCATTAAATTCTTTTTTAAATTTTCCAAAATCATTATCAACCAATGTTTTGTATAAAATAAATTGAATGATATAAGCGTAAGTTATTTCCACCGCTGTTTTTTCTCTATTTTTTTTATCTATATTTGTTAAATAACCTTCTAATCCTAATTTGTTTTTAAAACCCCTAATTAATTTCGTAATATCGTCAAAAAATAATTGGCGATATCCTTCCACATGCAAAATTTCTGATTCTTTAAGTAATGACTGCTGGCCTTTCTTTTCAAAAAAAGCTAAATAATAAAATTCTGGCTTGACATACTCATTCCAAAATCCCAGAAACTCGTCTGTTTTATCAAAAATGTCTTTAAGAATAAACTTTCTATATTCATTGTTGTTGTAAAATCGCCAAGTATAACCATCGGTCAGAATGCCGTATCTCTTATCCCAATCAAGTTGATACTGCACAATTTGTTTTTCGCCAGCTTGAATATTTTGATATTTTTCAATCTCCAGCGGGATAACTATTTCTGGATTGATAAAAATAACAACATCAGCCCGACGAGCGGCTTTCTTAACCTCTTCTTCTTTGAACTCATTTTTTCTATTCTCTAATGGTGTTGAATTTAAACCTTGTTTTAAATTAAAAATTTCTGGACATGCTAAAATTTCTTTTACAAATTTTTGCACGCCATCACCCACCTCTTTTTTAATATAAGAGGTTTTTTCTTTGTTCCATTTTGATTTTAGGTCTAAAAATGACATTTTATCAGTTTTAAAAATTATATACTAACTATTCAAAACCCTACTTATCATCATTTCAACAATCTTACTTGCGTTAATCGGCTTTAGTATAATTTTAGGATGTTTATTTTGCCAAACTCTAAAAATTTCATCTGCAAAACCTTGTCCAATTAAACCAATATCCTTAAAATCTAAAATAATTGTATTAAATTTTTCTAAACCCAATAAAAGCCTTTTGGCTTCTGATCTTGAAATATAGGGAGAATTTATTTTAAATAGATTTACTTTAACTTCTGTTTTATCAAATAACAAATCTTCATCTGAATATTTATTAAAAATATCTGTCAATTTTATTTTTGAATTTTTCTCAATTTGCCAAAAAACCTTTGTGCCTTTTACCTTTCTGTTTTCTTTTACAAACACATCATCAGCTTTATTGTCAATTATTAAATTTAAATTTGCGCTTTTAATAATAAACTTATCAACAATTTTTGATGTGAAAAAAATGCCTTCCCCTGAATGATTTTTTGGGTCAGTTGTTTGTTTCCCCTTTAAAAGATCCTGCAAAGCCTCTATATGATTTTTTAATTTTCTTTTTCTCTTGATGTGTTCAAAAATACCAATTCCTTGGTCATTAATTTCAAAAAACAGATTGTTTTTATCCTGTTTAATAATTATTTCCACTTTTTCTGAATTTGAATGATCGATTGCATTGTTCAACATTTCAGTAAAAGCATAAGAAACAATTGATCCTGTTCTATCAGACAAATTATTAAAAAACTTAGTTGTTAATTTTATTTCACCTAAAACCAAATCTTCATTAAGTTTATCAAGACGATAAATTCTACGAAAACAAAACTGATCTTCTGCATTCTCTCTTTTTTGTGAAAATAAAACATAATGAGTTTGATTTGTCTTTCCTAATCTTTCAACAACACCCCGATCAATTAATCTATTTAAAATTTTATTTATGTACGCACGCGAAAAACCAAGTACTTTTATAAAATCCGAGATGTTAGCACTTTTTTTATTTTCCATTATATTTAATATTTTATCTTGTATATTCATACACATTAAGCATAACAAAGATAAAAAAACTTGTCAACAACTTAACAACTAAATATTTAAACTTAACAACTACTCATAAACTATTTTAAATTTTTCATCTCTTCTCTCACAACCTTTCTATCATCCCAATCAATCATTTTCCAATTTGTAAGACACATTTTTTGCTCCGCGCCTTTGCCAGTGATTAAAATTAAATCCCCAGTCTCTGCGATTTGCAATGCTTTTTTTATAGCTTCACGCCTATCTAAAATAGCATAAATTTCTTTTTTAGAATTTGGGATTTTAAAATTGGAAATTGTTTGGAAATTGAAAATTGGAAATTGGAAATTATGACCCATCGCGCCTGACACAATTTGTCTGATTATTTCTTTTGGGTCTTCATCATAAGGGTCTTCATTAGTTATTATAACAATATCAGCGTTTTCTGCTGCTAATTTACCAAGAATTGGTCTGCGGTCTTTATCTCTGCCTCCACCGCAAGAACCTAAAACATGAATAATTTTATTATGACGGATATTTTGAATTGTCTGATATAATTTTTCAATTGCTTTAGGTTCAAAAGCATAATCTATTAAAATTTTTATATTTTTATTACTTTCAATAAATTCTAATCTGCCTGGCAATGGCTTTAAATTTTCAATTGCGAATTTAATTTTATTTTCTGAAATATTTAAAATTCGCGCTATAGCTATACCAGGCAAAATATTATATTTATTATACTCGCCTAATAAATTTATTTTTAAATTATTTAATTTTATACTTGCGTTTGAATTTATTCCATAAGTTATTTTTTTCTCTGCCCAAAAACTTAAAAAATATTCTGCATTCTCATCATCTAGATTCGCAATAATTATTTTATTGATTTTTTTCTTTTTAGTTTTAGATAAATAATTAAACAGCTTGCCTTTTGTATTTTTATAATTTTCAAAACTTCCATGCGATTCTATATGTTCAGGATATAAATTTGTAAAAACTAAAATATCATAATTAATGCCTAAATGCCGAAATTGTTTTACGCCTTCTGAAGTTATTTCAATAATAGCTATTTCACATTTATTTTTTAGCATTTTTCTTAATAATTTTTGTAAATAAAATCTGCCGGGCATTGTCATTTTTTTGTTATTCAGCCATTCTGTTTTGTTAATTTTAAATAAAGTAGTTGTGCTCATGCCAACTCTAAAACCAGCTGATTCTAAAATCTGCGCTATAAAATAGCAAGTTGATGATTTGCCAGTAGTTCCAGTTACACCAACCACAATCATTTTATTCGCTGGATAACAATAAATTAACGCGCTTAATTTAGCTAATAAATAATGATAAATCGGCTGGATAATTTTAAACAACCAGACTGGCATAATTTTTTTAATTAAATTTAAAATTCTGTGCATAATTTAACCACATCAATCTAATCGTTTATAAAAAAACAAGCCTAGCGGAAAATAAATCCAAAAAGAAAATAGTCTATAAATCAACATAACAGATAAAGCTAATTCTAAAGATATACCAAGCGAATTAAAAATTAAAACCATTGAAGCTTCAAAAGCTCCAACCCCTCCGGGAATAAAAGACAAAACGCCAAACAATCTGCCAAAAGCAAAAGCAACTATTCCAAGCCCAATTGGAACCAAAGATCCAAAAGCCAAAAATATTAAAAATATAGTCAAGCCGTCAGATAAAAATTTTAAAAACTGCATACTTGCCGGATATAAAAGTTTTATCTTGTTTTCTTTTAACCACGCTAAATCTTTGTAAAAATCATTAAGCAATTCATTAATACGATCTTCCTGACGCACGCCATCTTCGGTTTTATCAATTTTTTCTGCAAGCCAGACTAATCTTTTACGCGCGTTTTTCTTTTTGCCAACAAAAAAATAAACAGCAAAGACTACCATGCAAGTAATTATCGCGAAACCAATCACGGCGATTTTTTGAGTATAGCCAACATGCCCTAATTTAAAAAATAAATAAATCAAACTTAAGATCAATAGTAAAAAAAATGTCGCGTAAAAGCACAAAAATTCTATTACAACCACAAGCAGCGCTTTGCCTTCTTTAATGCCTTGTTTTTTTAATTTTTTTAAAAACCAAATATTGCCAGCAAACCCAAGTGATGGAATTGTAAAATTTAAAAATAAAATAGTTATTCCGTATTGTATTAAATCAACTAATGACTGCTTTGAGATTTTTAAAATTTTAAGACTTGTATTATATACATTGCCTTGACAGACAAAATTTAAACATTGCGTGCCAAACGCGGCCAAAAGCCAGTGCCATTTAGCCTGTTTAAAAAGTTCAGCTATCGCGCGGAGTTCGGAGAATTTAAATAAAATTGTTATAACAACAACAGTTAAAAGTATTGGAAAAAACAGTTTTTTAAAACTGACTTTTAGCGACTTGTTATTTAATGTTTCTGAAGATAAAATCATAAAATATTTTTTAGAAATTTTCCTATTCTAAATATATTATACCATTTTTTATTTAACACATAATCAAAAGTTCCAATAAAATTTATTTCCTGACCGCCAAATCCTTTTTTAAATCTTGTAACGCCAACCCATTTATCTTCATCAACGCCCCAAAAATCATAATATTTATAATTATTATTTTTAGCCCATTTAATTGCTCCCCACTGAATTAAATAATTAGGCATTAAATTTCTTTTTTCATTTGACGAAGCTCCGTAGAAATATGTGGCAGTATTGCCAAAGCAGATTACAATAATTGAAGCTAACGGCGTTTCTTCGTGTTGAGCTATAAAAAGAATAATCCGTAATCCGTAATCCGTAATCCGTAAAAGTTCTTGATAATAATATTTTGAAAAAATATTAATATTGTCTCTTTCTGCTGTTTGTTGAATTAAATCATAAAATATGTCAACATTATTTTTGGAAATTGGAAATTGGAAATTGGAAATTTTTACGCCCTTGCGTTCAGCAAGACGTAAATTATATCTAGTTTTTTGACTCATTGCTTTTAGCAACTCTTGTTCTGATTTTGATAAATCTAAAATCAATGTATTTTCAGGTTCTTTTAAATTAGTTAATATTTTAGGCTTGACAAAATTATTTAAAATATCAATTTTATTAACAGGCGCAATTCTAAAAAAAATAATATCTTCCTGTTTAGCAATTTTTTTAATTTCTTGAACTAGTAATTTGAGTATATTTTTTTGAAATTTAGAATTTGAAATTTGGGATTTATTTGGAAATTGGAAATTAAAAATTGGAAATTTTATAATTGGTCCTTTTGCGCAATTTAAATAAAATTTTCCAAATGGCAAAGCGATTTTAATAAACTGCGCGACTGCAATTAAATTTTCATTTTCAAAAATCCCAAATCTAAAAATATTTTTATCTAATTTTGCTTGACAAAAATCACCCCATTCCCATGACTGCAAAAACGATGCTGGCAAACTGTTTTCAATAATAAAATTATTATATTTTTCTGTAAAATTATTATCTATTATTTGCTTAATTTCCATAAATATATACTATCATTTTGACATTAAAAAATCAATAAAAAAACTTGCCATCCCGACTCTTCTTTGTCATTCCGCAGTACTGCGGAATGACAAGAATAAAAAATGCTTCTTAAAATATTTTTTAAAAAGCAAATAGACTTTTTTTCAAACAATACCCTTAATTTTTATTTTTCCCAATTATTTTTAAAATATATTTTATTATCTCGTCTTCATCTTCAATATTACTTGGGACTTTTCTCAAAGCATTTCTAATTTCTTGCGCTGAATATCCTAAACTTTGCAAAGCTTCAAAAGCTCCTGCCTGCCCGTCAAACGCTAAATCAATTTTTTCATTTTTATCAATTAATATATTATCTAATTTATTTTTTAATTCAACAACAATCCGTTCTGCGATTTTAGTTCCAATGCCAGAAACCTTTTTTAGTAAACTTGGATCATCGCGCAAAATAGCTTTTTTAATTTCTGATAATTTTGCAATGGATAAAGTTTGCAAAGCTGATTTTGGACCAACGCCTGAAACAGAAATTAATAATTCAAAAAAACTTTTTTCTTCAATACTTTCAAAACCATATAATTGCAAGACATCCTCACGAACATGCAAATGT
>Ga0210057_1009287_pt1 | contig 11413 bp, 9 predicted proteins | sample CryGeyCG2114_010_2_FD_183968 | JGI IMG/M metagenome (GOLD analysis project Ga0210057, IMG submission 183968) | Groundwater microbial communities from aquifer - Crystal Geyser CG10_big_fil_rev_8/21/14_0.10 (SPAdes) (version 2) | ecosystem: Environmental > Aquatic > Deep subsurface > Groundwater ...
TACAAATAAAGAAAACCCACCGAGTGGAGAAACAGCTGAGAGCATGATTGACTGTATTTATGCGTTAGAAAATACACTCACACAAGAATTAAACGCATACACACTCCTACAAAACGATGCATCATTTTTTGAAAAAATAGCCATGTCAACAAGGGAAGTATATTTGGATGATATCGAACATGCCACTGCTGATGAATATTTTTCTCTTCTCCGTGAAGAGCTCAGTCGTGTACAAATGTTGATTCCAAAAAATGAAGCGGATCTACTCGGAAGATTGAGTGAGCTTGAAACACTTAACTATCAAGTATCACAAGGCGATACCAACCCAAAGACAGAAACATATCGCCAAACAGTTGCCAATCAACTTGAGGCACTATACGCAAAAATAAAAGAATTGAGAGCAAGAGAAACACACTTGATTGTATTACATGCAAAAGCAAAAAAACATTTTAACGTTGGTGAAGAGACACCTGAGGCTATACATAATGTGGATGAAAAAATTGAGTCTGCACGTGAAACAGTAGACGCGATTAAAGAACCAATGGATACCACACCACGATCCAGTTCATTTTTAAGAAAAAAAAAGAAAACATCCATTACAGAGCGATTAAAAAAAATAACAGGTTTCCTCAGACGATAATCATCCAAAAAACGATCCACTGGATCGTTTTTTCTTTTGTGCTAGAATACGTCCACTATGAATAAACTACTTCTCCTTATTCTCGATGGCTGGGGTATCGCCCCAGATTCGGTTCACAATGCAATTACACGGGCAGACACGCCCTACTGGGATCCACCTTCTCACATCATACCCCCATACAGCACTCCACTGCCGTGAACACTCTGTCGGAGTTCCAGACGGATGTCTTTCGAATTCTGAAATAGGGCATACAGCGATCGGTGCTGGACGTGTTGTCCCACAGAGCGCCTTTGCGATTGATCAAGCAATTCACGAGGCATCTTTTGAAGAAAACACTGTACTCTATAATACAGCGCAACATCTCAAAACATACCAATCATCTCTCCATCTCATCGGCATGCTTTCAAATGGTGGTGTCCACTCTCATATCTCGCATCTCATAGCTCTGACCGAATGGGCAAAGAAAAATACGAATGACAAAATCATATTACATCTATTCCTCGACGGTCGTGATATGGCACCACAGAGTGCGCAAAGCATATTGAAAGAACTAAATCCATATCTCGACGACCAATGTACAATCGCAACAGCATGTGGAAGAGGGATTGGGATGGATCGAACCGAAAACTGGGATCGAACACTTAGTTCATTACAAAATATACTCGAGACACTTTCCCACCGGAAGAAGGAGGTCAAAAAAAAATCTCGAGCTGGATAAACGAACATTATTTCCAAAACATCACAGACGAATTCATGCCTCCGGCACGATTTACACATGATGTCGTCAAAAAAAATGATGCTATTATTTTTTTGGCTCTTCAAAAAATTCTGTGGGTAATCAGTGGTTTCTTGGAAGGCAAAAAGAGGTATACTGACAGCATAATTCATAGATATCAATGGATATACAGTCAGCAGTCAATCAGGACTACGAGCAATTGCTCGGTCTAACCAAGCCATGGAGGGTTTCAGATAGGGAGCTGGATATTGAGGCAAAGCATTTGGTAATAAAGATCATTGCTAAAAAAGGCGAGAAGTTACCGTGCCATCAGTGTGACACTCCCTGCGCGCAAGAAGATCATCGGGAAGAGCGTTCATGGCGACATCTGGATACTATGCAGTTTACCACGATCATCAGCTGTCGTATACCTCGTATTCGCTGCGCAAAGCACGGTATTCTGACGACCATAGTTCCTTGGGCGAATAAGTACTCACGGTTTACCAAACTCTTTGAGGCATTCGCAATCGATGTTTTGACAAGTTCAAAAAGCATCACATCGTCACGCGCACTCCTACGCTTATCTTGGGATCAAGTCCACGAGATACAGAAGCACGCGGTCATACGGGGCATGACCAGAAAAAATGATGACACAATTCGCCATGTCGGCATCGATGAAAAGAACTTTTTGAAAAGGTACTCCTATACTTCTATTCTGACGGACATCGACAAAGGTCGTGTTCTCGATGTGGCTCAAGAACGAACCCAAGAAGTAGCCATGACGCTACTTACCAAGCTCTCAGACAAGCAAAAAGAGTCGATTGAAGCAGTCGCTATGGATATGTGGCCGGCCTTTATGAACGCCACGGCAGCCATTCTTCCCAGTGCCGACATTGTCCATGACAAATACCATGTTGCTACATACCTGGGAAAAGCAGGCATAAGGTACAAAAACGTCGGCTTTTTTAGAGGATTTCAGCGAGAGTTTGGTTCGAAGGAGCAATCGTAGACGCAAGCAAAAGAGAGTGAATAACTTTCTTTTTTTGTTGTTTGGAAAGACCTCTATGGATGGCAAGCACTTCGTTGATGTGAGAGAATCTTCCTTCGAGTGAGTTTGTGGTTTTGGCGATGTGTGTGTTTGCGGAGTAGGTAAACAGGAGCGGTGTGTGCTTGATGAGTGAAAGCGATGCTTTCCGTAGTTCTTTGTGCGTCCAATACTTATCTCCAGTAAGAGGGTTTGTGGTACGTTCATTGAGGAATGAGGTATATCTCTGCACGTACAAATGAAGACGCTTGGTAAACGTCTTTTTTGTAGTGTTGTGGAGTGTCCGTGTGAGAGCAAGGAGTACTCGCCCGGCTTCTGTCTGTGGATTCTTGGTAGTACCTCGTGTCACAATGCGTTCCATGTGCACATGACACATCTGGTACGCAATACCAGTAAAAGCGCCACGTATACCGCTAAATCCGTCTCCTGTGACAGAACAAACGGTATACCCAAGACGTTCCAGCTCTTCACGCACAGATACGTACACACTCGTAGACTCTGTATGTGCAAACTTCCATACAAGATCCTCACCATTCTCGTGGTCACGCGCTACCACAACGCACCACGAGGTGTCTTCTGTTCTCTCACCAAAGTACGTTGCGTCCACCACAACATGTACCGGTCGTGGAGTGTGTTCTTTCTGTGGTGGTTTGTACGAACGAAGTAATCCACGTATTGTCCTTCTGTCCTTCCCGTATGTCTCACCGAGCTCACGGATAGTTTGTTTGTGGAATACATAGTCTTCCCACAGGTGTTTTACCAATACGTTTTTCTTTCTCCTTCCATCACTAAATCTTCTTCCGCAATCCAAACATGTGTATGTCTGGACACCCCGCGCTTTCCCTCGTTTGATGGTTTGGTGCGATCCGCAACGTATGCAAAATCTCTTTTTTTTTACTCATATACCCTAAGTTACTAATTTACAAATTAAAAAAAACGCATTTCTGCGCTTATTCTACTACAAATCTCTCATTTTTTAGCCGACGTTTTTGTACCTTATGCCGAAAAGCAGTGGATGCGGTCAGGAAAAAAGAGAGTGGACTAATGATGAAATCCGGTAATAGCGATCTCAAAGGAACCAAATATCTCTGGCTCACCAACCCTGACAACTGGAGCAAAGAAGCCAAGAAGACATTTCGGAAGCTCGCAGTGGATGAGATGAAAGTTGGACGTGCTTGGTCGATTAAGGAAGCGTTCAGACATTTCTGGAACTACACCTATGTCGGTTCAACAAATGGTTTTTTCAAACGTTGGTATTACTGGGCAACGCATTCAAAGCTCAAACCGATCATCAAAGTAGCTAAAACACTAAAACGCCATATCAAAGGCATCGTGGCATATCTAAAACATCACATCACCAACGCCGTTACGGAAAGACTGAACTCTAAAATCCAATCGATCAAAGCCAATGCTAGAGGTTTTAGAAACTTTGAGAACTATCGTATTGCTATCCTATTTCACTGTGGTAAACTCAGTATGTACCCATGAGCTACCCACAGAATTTCCTGAAGAGCCAAAAAAATAAGGCAGCCTGACAATAGGTATCTACACGATACAACCACACCTTCCCTCAAAACAAGCAATACGGTATACTACCATTGCTTGTTTTTTATTTATTCTCAACATTCTATGTCTCCAAAAAACCAACTCTCTTTCAACAAAATGAGATCAATATTTTTCTTCTCTATCATCGCGATTCTGTCAATCTCCATGATCTACCTCTTTCGTCCATTCCTCTACCCTATTTTTTGGGCAGCCGTGATTGCAATTATGTTCTATCCTCTGTATGCCTGGTTCATGAAACACATTCCACGAAGTATTAGTATCACACTCACTCTTGCATCTGTCGTCATCACTCTCCTCATCCCTCTCACGATTCTCAGTGCCTTACTTGTGAATGAATCGATTGACCTATACCAAACAATTTCTACACAAAATCTAAGGCAAGCTCTCGATACAGTAGAAGTCTGGTCTGCCGGAACGCCTTTCGCACCATACATCGAAGATGCAAAAATAAACTGGCCAACATACGCAACAAAGGTAGCAAACGCAACATCAGGTGCGGTATTTAACACCGTCAAAAGCATTACACAAAACTCTGTTCGCTTTATTTTCATGCTTTTCATCATGTTCTACACACTGTATTATTTTTTGAAAGATGGCACAAAAATTTTAAAACGTCTCATGCACCTATCCCCACTCGGTGATACATACGAAGAAATGTTATATGAAAAATTCACGTCTGCTACACGAGCAACACTAAAAAGCACTCTCATTGTTGGTGGCATTCAGGGAACTCTCGGTGGAATCCTTTTTTGGATTGCGGGGATAGAAGGAGCATTCGTTTGGGGAACGATCATGGTTGTTCTAGCAATAATCCCAGCATTAGGTCCACCGCTTATCCTCATCCCGGCAGGAATTATCGTCCTTATCCTGGGAAATCTTAGTAGTGGAATACTCTTACTCGTCGGTGCGCTTGTAATTAGCTTTGTAGATAACTTGCTGAGACCGCCACTCATTGGAAAAGACATCCAGATGCATCCCCTCGTCGTACTTTTTGCAACACTCGGAGGCATTCTCCTCTTTGGAATATCAGGATTTGTCATTGGGCCTATCATCGCCGCACTTTATACGTCTATCATGTCTATCTACGAACATTATTACAAGACTGAACTGGGAAATAATTAATGTCGCGGTGAACATGCACTGTTCCCATTTGAATTATTACATATCATAGCTTATATTGTAGGAAAATAGAATAAGCAGGGTAAGCAACACTCCACAAAAAAATTAGTCAAAAAAAGTAACTACAACAAACTACATTATTTTATACAAATCCATAAAACAAAATAAAAAAACATGAAAACATTTCTTGAGGAATTTAAAAAGTTTGCCATGCGTGGCAATGTTATGGACATGGCAATTGGCGTCGTGATTGGTAGTGCTTTTGGAAAAATCGTCACGTCTCTCGTGAACGACATCCTTATGCCACCCATTGGAAGACTTCTTGGTGGCGCAGATTTTAAGGATCTTTTTTTCTCGCTTTCTGGCGGATCCTATGACAATCTTGCGGCAGCACAAGAGGCAGGGGCAACGACACTCAACTACGGTATTTTTATCAACACGCTTCTGGATTTTTTGATCATTGCACTTGCCATTTTTATATTCATTCGGCAAATCAATAAATTTAAGAAAAAGGAAGATGTCAAATTAACCCCTCCACAAAAACCAAGCCCTGAGGAAGTGCTCCTGACAGAGATACGGGATTTGCTGAGAAAATAGATCCTCAATTACATTCTTACTTTGTAGTCACAATCTTTTTTATACAAACGGAGTGACAAACTTGCATTTGTCACTCCTCTTACTAAAACCTATATGTGTCATAGTATATCTATGAGCAAGAAAGCCCTTTAAGCAAGATTCCAAATCGATTAAAAAACACTCTTCAATGAGAGTATTTTTTGTGTGCCGCGGGCGGGACTCGAACCCGCGAACCCAAAAGGGCGAGAGATTTTAAGTCTCTTGTGTATACCAGCTCCACCACCGCGGCATGTACTTTTGACAGACTATCATAGTATACACAGTTTTTCAATGCTTGTGCACAGTCTGTGCACCATCTATCCAGAATAGCAGGTTAGCTAGGCAAAAATGGGAAAACAAATGTGGTATAGTACACATGTCTCCCGCGCCACACAACTCCCTGTGTATACCGCGCAATTCCACAATGAAGAGGATCCTCTCTTCGTGGATATGACAGTGCCATGTTCTCTTCGGAGAAACGGCGCGTATCAGAGCGTTGGCACATACGGGGAGTGTTTGCGGGTAACACGTCTACACCCTACAGGTTTCATCCCTAACAAGAAAGGAGGTGAACACTATGATAGTACAAGACGTCATGAACACAGAGATTGTGTCATTACCCGATGCGACGCCGTTTCTTCAGGCAGTACAATTTTTCCTTCAACACAACATTCACGGCGCACCGATCATCGACAATACAGGCATACTTGTCGGAGTGATTTCTGAAAAAGATTTATTACGAGCACTCTATCCCACATCAAAAGATTTTTATTCACATCCGGAAGAATACTTTCTCCATGATGGCATGCAAGAATCCATGGACGAAGCAAAACACAAACAGGTCAAACATATCATGAACACGCAACTCGTGACAGCATCTCCACGCATGGATATTATAAAAGTGGGCGCGATCATGGTCGCAACAGGTATTCATCGAATGCCGGTTGTCGACTCTCGTCACACACTGATAGGTATGGTGTCCCGTCATGATATTTACAAACATATCATGAAAGAACAATTCCACATTATGCCTGCCACAACACACCCTCTTTTTTCTATGTAATAATCGCTCTTTTATCGCATATAGCAGACAAGCACCAAAAGCACCTTCTGTACAAAGGTGCTTTTGCATTTTGCACTTTTTAAAGAAGTATCGTAGACTACGATACACCTCCTACAAATGAACACACAAAACACTATGAACCACATCGCATTCATCATGGATGGCAACCGTCGCTGGGCCACACAACGAGGACTCCCGAAAATGGGAGGGCATACAGAGGGAGGAAAAAATCTAAAACGCATCACAAGGGCGGTAAAAAGGAAGAGTATCTCGCACATGACTGTCTACGCGCTCTCAACAGAAAATCTCAAACGAAGTGCATCTGAATTGAAACATCTGTTTTCACTTTTCAAGCGACTCGTGGAGTATCTTGATGATTTTCAAAAAGAAGGGACACGATTTCGCGTCATCGGTGACATGAGCAGACTGCCCAAGGATGTCTTGGAAACGCTGGACACAGTAGCTGCACAAACAAAACACAATACCGAGTTTACTCTTACGATCGCCGTGGCGTATGGGGGCAGAGATGAAATAGTGCGAGCAGTAAACAAAGCAATACAAGCGCAAGCGCCTGTTACCGAAGAATCATTCGGACGCTATCTCGATACCGGTGACCAGCCTCCTGTTGACCTCATCGTCCGCACTGGCGGCCACCACCGACTCTCAAACTTCCTCCTTTGGTCCGGAGCGTACGCAGAGCTGTATGTGACTGATACCTACTGGCCGGCATTTGATGAAGCAGAGCTTGAGAAAGCGCTTGTGTGGTTTGATGAACAACAGCGGAATAATGGAAAGTAGAAGTTTCCACTGCATTCACTGCACCATATTACCACGAAAGACTACAGCTCCCTGCGGTCGCCTAAGATTATTTTTCCTTCTCCCAAACAACCTCACCACTCCCCTCCTTCATATTGATATACCGCCCCAATGTAAATAAAAAATCACTCAAACGATTCAAAAAAAACTGCGACTCTTGATCCATATCAATGCCGGCACGAAGCTCCACAACACGACGTTCTGCCCTGCGACATACGGCTCGCGCGTGGTGGCACACTGCCGCAGCTCGGTGACCACCAGGGAGAATGAATTGAGATAGTGGCGGAAGATCGACTGTCAGACGATCGATGTGTGTTTCCATTTCTTCGAGATGAGCGTTGGTGATTTGTGGCACACTCACCAAATCCGTCTGCGCCGCCGCAATGATTCCGCCGACATTAAAGAGGTGGTGCTGAATGCGTTTGAGATACGCACGCTCTTGTACATACGCATCTTCCGGCAACAGTGACACAAGCACGCCGAGATAAGAATTCAATTCATCCACCTCCCCGATCGCATCAATCTCAATACAACTCTTCCGGACACGCTTTCCGCCGAGCAGAGATGTCACTCCCGAATCACCGGTTTTTGTATAGATTTTCATAATAAAAATAGTGTGGAGTGACAGCTCAGTGAGCTGTCAAAAAAGAGGAGTGACAGCGTATACGCTGTCCGAGTACGAGCATGTTGAAAACAAATAACAACTGTATTAAACCATAGCACACAAAAAACCACCAGCCTCTGCGTGTCGGCATTACTGACCGGCGCATAAAAGATTGGTCGTGTAGAGGGTCTGTCCCAGAATGCGGGAAAGCATATGTGTTTGAAAATGAATACTTAAAAAACCGTCGGGATTTTCCCAACGGTTTTTTGTGACGTGGTACGTGATTTGTGTTACGTGTTTAGGAACATCCCAAACTATCCCCACAGTTCAAACACTTGTAACAGCTCCCATTGCGAATCGTAATATGCCCGCAAGTCGGACATGCCGGTGCATCTCCCATCATCGCACCAAGCATCTTATCTGACTCTGTCATAACGCCTCCACCTACTGCTTCGTCGAGTGTTGGGAGTGTTGTCTGCCCTACAGAAGGCGCTCCTGCAGGCATATCACTGATGACAAGCGTTTTTTGCTTTCCAGTGGTCTCAGTAATCTTTGCCATCTGTTCAAACTTCTTCTTCTGGATTCCTTTTGGCTGAACTTGGACGAAGTCTGTGCGACCGAGGTACTCCATACCTAGCACGCGGAAAACAAAGTCTATGACAGAGGTACAAATTTTTACATTTGGGTGATCTGTCATGCCGGCAGGTTCGAATCGAGTAAAGACAAATTTGTCCACCAACTTTTCGAGTGGCACGCCGTATTGGAGTGCAAGGGAAATAGAGATGGCAAACATGTTCATCATACTCTTTACAACAGTCCCTTCTTTGTACAGATCAATAAAAATCTCTGCAAGTCGTCCATCCGGATATTCTCCCGTGCGAAGCCATACCTTTGTCTTCCCAATGTTTGAGGAAATGGTGATGCCACTACGCTTTGCAGGAAGTTTTCTTTTTTCTCCATGTAGGTAGATGCGATGTTCACTCACCGATCCATCCGCGTCGTATGATGGCATCACATGGCTATCCGGCACATGTTGACCAAGGAGGGCGGATGCCTGCTCAATCGCTTGTGCAATACTCGATGCTTCGATATGTTCATGAACAGAGGTAGTATGAATAGCCGACGAAGAGATGGCGTTTTGTTTTTCAGACACATCAATCGTCGCAACCGTGGTCTCGAGAGGCGTGTCTGTTTCAGATGTTTCTTCTGTTTTATCTGACCCTGTATTCAGTGGCTGACTGAGCTTACACCCATCCCTATAGAGTGCGACTGCCTTCAGACAGAGTTGCCAGCTATCTTCGTACGCGTGCTTCACATCGGCAATCGTTGCATCGTTTGGCATGTTGATCGTCTTACTGATAGCACCGGAGAGAAATGGTTGCGCTGCCGCCATTTGCCTCAGGTGTCCGCGCCAGTGGATGTATCGCTGTCCTTTTTTTCCACAGGTATTCGCGCAGTCAAACACAGGATAATCTGATTCTTTCAGATGTGGTGCGCCTTCGATCGTCATCGTACCACAAACAAATTCATTTGCTTCAGCAATGTCTTCTTTTGAAAAACCGAGTGCGCGGAGCATGTTGAATTTTGGATCACTGTACGCTTCAGGAGAAAATCCGGTGCGCTTCATACAATCTTCTCCTAGTGTCCAGACATTGAATGCGAATTGCATTTCAAACGCACTCCCGAGAGCTTTGTTCACGCTCTCGACATCTGTATCAGTAAATCCTTTTGCTTTAAGCGACGCGGGATTGATGTGTGGCGCGTTCGTAATAGTTCCGGAACCACGCATGTAATCGATAATATCCTGTACCTGTGCATCGGTATATCCGAGATGCGAGAGCGCAACAGGGACTGCTTCATTTGCGATTTTGAAATATCCACCACCTGCAAGTTTTTTAAATTTCACGAGGGCAAAATCTGGTTCGACTCCAGTCGTCGCGCAATCCATGAGAAGACCAATCGTACCAGTTGGTGCAAGAAGTGTTGTCTGTGCATTGCGATAGCCAAATTGTTCACCCATCTCTACAGCATCGTTCCAACTCTCACGCGCTGCCGCGAGCAAATAAGCCGGCGCGTATTGTGGATTGATGCCTTTTGGTTTCACGGTCAGCTTTTCGTATTCACTTGCCGGCGCATTGAATGCCGCACGACGATGATTGCGCATCACGCGTTGCATATCGTCCTTATTCAGATGATATTTTGGAAATGCCCCATGCGTCCGTGCCATCTCCGCACTTGTTTTATAGCTCTCTGCGGTCATAAGCGCGGTGACTGCGCCGGTATATGCGTATGCTTCCTCACTCTCGTATGGGATGCCGGCAGTCATAAGGAGTGAACCAATGTTTGCATATCCAAGACCGAGCGTACGAAAATCGTATGAACCCTGTGCGATTTCACGACTGGGGTACTGTGCCATGAGCACACTGATTTCAAGCACAACAGTCCACAAACGTACTCCATGTTTGAATCCATCCACGTCAAATGTTGTTGATATTGTATCAAAAAAATGAGCAAGATTCAGTGACGCAAGATTACATGCGGTATTATCGATGAACAGGTATTCACTGCATGGGTTTGATCCACGAATTTTTCCGGATTGCGGACAGGTATGCCATTCATTGATATTGTCATCGTATTGCAATCCCGGATCCGCACATGCCCAGGCGGCAAAGGCAATCTCGTCCCACAATGTTTGCGCTTCGATCGTTTCACAGACAGTGCCATCTGTTCGCCATTTCATTTCCCAGTTGCCTCCACGCTTTAGGAGTTCCATAAATTTGTTTGGCACACGTACGGAATTGTTTGAATTTTGCCCTGACACAGTCTCATACGCAGCGCCCTCGTAGTCTGATGGGTAGCCTGCTGCGATCAGCGCGGCTACTTTTCGTTCTTCTTCTACTTTCCAATTGACAAAGACACGAATATCAGGATGATCAAGGTCGACAATGACCATCTTTGCCGCGCGACGAGTAGTGCCACCGGATTTTATTGCTCCAGCTGCCCTGTCTCCAATTTTGAGCCAGCTCATGAGGCCACTGCTCTTTCCACCACCGGACAATGGCTCTCCACGACCTCGCAATGTTGAAAAATTTGTTCCTGTGCCGGATCCATACTTGAACAACCGTGCCTCACGTACCCAGAGATCCATGATACCACCTTCGTTTACCAAATTATCGTTTACTGACTGAATAAAACACGCATGCGGTTGTGGATGTGAATATGAGTCGGTC
>Ga0210057_1009288_pt1 | contig 11413 bp, 11 predicted proteins | sample CryGeyCG2114_010_2_FD_183968 | JGI IMG/M metagenome (GOLD analysis project Ga0210057, IMG submission 183968) | Groundwater microbial communities from aquifer - Crystal Geyser CG10_big_fil_rev_8/21/14_0.10 (SPAdes) (version 2) | ecosystem: Environmental > Aquatic > Deep subsurface > Groundwater ...
AAATAAAATAACCTCAACTAAAAAGGCTATTAAAAGACCATTAAGATAATATTCGCGTTTTTTGGGCTGATAAGGCCTACCGGGAGCACTCCAAGACAAAAGAGTCTTTACGTCATCGAAATCTGAATAATTTTCCTGATTATAATATTCTCTGTCCATAGTTTTACTATGGCAAAAAAAGGGTAAATAATCAAGGAAAAGTAGGGATATAGGCGAGATACGCTTGGATACTAAGATATATACCGTTTGTATCAACCTTGTATCTATTTACATCAATTATGTATCATTGGTGCAATAAGGGGAATTTTTGAACTTAATCTAATCCTGAGGAAAACTCGAATATTCTTTTATTTATAATTCCTGAAGTACTGTGCTTTCGCCGTTTTTAACGTCTTTTATGTACTGAAGATAACGCTCAGTGGAAGAAAGTCTTTTGTGACCTAAAACTTTTGAAAGAAATACGAGAGAAACCCCCTGCTGTAAGTGGTGTGCTACAAAAGTATGCCTCAGGTCATTTATTTTTACATTCTCTATTCCTGCTTTTTTGAAATATCTTTCAACCGCATCGCGAATATTTCTTACTAAAAATGGTCTTCCTGTTTTTGTAACAAAAATATAGTCAGACTCTGTTTTTGTACGTGACTCTAAATATCTTCTCAAAGAATCCTTGGCACGGCGGTTGAGTGGTACTTCTCTTTGAGGGTGACCCTCATAAGCTCTTATTACAAGAGTTGAATCGTTAATATCAGCTAATCTTAGGTTGGCAAGCTCGCCAATTCTAATTCCCGTTTGAAGCAAAATTTCAATAATTGCATATATCCTGGAGTCAACAGAAGCAGCATCACGTAGCGCTCGGTACTCTAGTGGAGACAAAACTCTAGGTGGATTGAGCTCATATTTAGGATGATCAACTAAAAGTGATGGATCATCAGTTATGAACTCATTTATTTTAAGATATCTGTAAAAAGTTCTCGTTGAATTTAGCTTTCTGGACAATGATTTAGGTGTATAACCCTCGCTTTTAAGCTTTGCAAGAAATGCCTGAATATCGGTACTTCCTACCTCATGGACGTGTTTTTTATCCATTTCCTCAAGAAAAGATATGAGCTGATCAAGGTCTTTTCCATATGCTAAAATGGTTGCTGATGCCCTATTCTTGCTTTTGAGAAAATCCTGAAATTTTCCATGAGCATCACGGAGCTTTGTTGGTTCTGGCATAATAAATTTGAGCCTATAATATCAGTAACTATGAAGTTTGTCAACTATAAGATTTTAATTGGAGCTGTTGTCATCATAGCTCTTGGTTTTTTTCTAATAAATACTACAAAAAATCTATTTCAAATTCAGCGAAGTGGTTCTGTCATGGAAGAACTCGAGGATGAACTTAGTAAGAAGCAAAATCATAATAAATTCTTACAGGAACAGCTGAAATACGTTCAAACGAACGAGTTTATAGAAAGAGAATCCAGAGAAAAATTAGGACTTGTTAAAAAAGGTGAGGTAGTTGTTCAAGAAAAGCTGGAATCAAGTATAAATGTTGAGATAGAACAAAATCTTTCGAAACCTAACTGGCTTCAATGGCTGGAGCTGTTTTTGTAACGGTTCCGAACCGGTTTTTATTTTGATTTAGCAACACCTTCAATTAACCCTTTCATGTAGGATAGCAAATCTATGCTGGCTTGAACATGAATTCGTAGTACCCCAAAGTATGAATTGTCTGTAAATTCCTTTTTCCATTGCGTTTTCTGATAAAAAGTCTTTGTAAATTGATCTAACGGTAGATCAGTAATTTCAGACCAGTATTTTTGTATTTCCAATGTGCGTGGCTTGAAGTTCTCATTTAGAGAAAGTCGTGCTGTCAAATCAAAATTTTTAACAAACAATATTTCTTTTAGAAAACGCAAATATAGACGTATCATTGCGGGATCGCTATTACAAAAGCCCAATCTTTTTTCATGCTTATTTTTAAATCCTTCTGCCCAATAAAGACTAGTGCCGATAAGAAGCAGGTCTCTTTTTGTTAGCTCTCCAATAGACAATAATCCCTTTTGATGATATTTCTTGAATCTTAAAATCCTCTCGTCTCTTTTTAATTCAGCTGCCCGCTTCCTACCTTCCTGAAGAGATGATAATGACCTCATTCTAAGTTTTATCTTCTGTCTTTTAGTAAGTGCTATATCCTTAATCCAAAGTCGTGTAGTAGTCTTCGGGGTTTTCAATTGAGTTGAAATTTCATTTAAGCTTTTCCCTTGTTTTCTCAGTAATCGTGCAAGATCTTTAATTTTGCTATCATGCCTCATAAATTTATTATTCCACTTAATATGAACATCGTCAATATGTCTGATTATTATTTTTTAGAGGTTCAATTCTCCATATTGACTCATTCTGCTCAGTTTGATAATATTGTTAAGCTAAATGTAGCTTACGCGGGGTAGTGTACGGCTGCACAGGAGGCTCAAATTGGGCCATCTCAATGGCAACATTGATGAATGAATCTAGCTATATCGGTGAAACCCCACCTGAATTAGAGGGCAATACCGAGGGAACTCAGACATATGTCAGAGACACCGTAGAGACTACACGCTGGACTCCGATGCTTCATCGGAGATGATATAGTCCGACACTCTCAGTAATGGGAGAAAACGTTTGCATAATCTCCTAGATAAGGTTCAACTCCTTACTCCGCAACAAAATTGTGTTTTTAATATTTCTTTAGTACAATAAGTCCTTATGATTAAAGTTGAACTTAAAGCAGAAGCGAGAACTGTAAGCGGAAAAGCAGTAAAAAAATTACGCCGTGAGGGAATAACTCCCGCAAATATCTATGGGAAGAGCTTTGAATCGGTAAGTATCCAGCTTCCCATTAAAGATTTTGAAGCAGTTTACGGGAAAGTTCACGAAACAGGACTTGTTGATTTAACAGTAGGAAAAGAAACCTATCCCGTACTTATTCACAATGTTCAACGACATCCAATTAGCCATGGTGCTATCCACGTAGATTTTTATAAAGTAAATCTTAAAGAAAAGGTTAAAACCTCTATACCGGTCATTGGTATTGGCGAAGCTGAAGCTGAAAAGCAAAAAGTTGGAGCTCTTATGCAGTCTCTTAATGAAGTTGAGGTTGAAGCACTTCCTGCAGAGCTACCTGAAAATATTGAGGTTTCCGTAGAACATCTAGCAGCAATTGACGACCATATTCTGGTTTCTGACCTTAAAGTTCCTACTGGTGTTGTCATACTTACGGAACCTGAAGAAACAGTATTTAGAATTACAGAGCTAGTTTCTCAAGAGGCTGAAGAACTAGAAGCAGAGGAAGAGGCAGCAGCAGAGGCAGCAGCAGAAGAAAAAGCAGTAGGAGAAGAAGGTGCTGAGGCAAAAGAGGACGAAGAACCAAAAGAAGAATCTACTGAAAAAACTAAAGAAGAACCTGTTGAAACTAAAGAATAACTACTGAATGGATTTTTTATAAATTATCTAATTACAGCGATTAAGAGAGACTAAATCACCTTACTTCATTTACTATTTCTTCCTGCAAATTTTTAGCTTCCATAAATAAAGGGTCATAAATTAAAGCTTTTTTAAGTAGATTAAGAGCTGTTTCGTTTTTGTTAATAGCGTTTGCCGAAATTGCCGCATTATATAAAACATCAGGTGAATTTGGATACTCCTCTACTTTTTCCATCCAAAAATAAAATCTATTTTGTTTTTCTTTTTGACTTAAATATGAATCTGTAAGAATGCTTTGTAATACAAATATAGAAAAAAGCATAATTATAAGAGTTGACAGTAAAAAGAGAGAGAAAAGTATTAATAAATTTTTGTTTACCTGTTCATTTCTTATTCCCAATTTTTTCACTAATTTGCTTACTTTAGAATGTCTTTTTTTATTTTCCTTCATATAACTATTTTAATACAATTTGCTTGACAATAAAGATATCAAACAACTATTATAACTAAATTCATGTGCGGAATATTTGGATACGTTTCAACCACTCCCCTGTCCCCAGAAATTGTCTTTACCGGTCTTAGAAACCTTGAGTACAGAGGCTATGACTCGTGGGGAATAGCTCTAAAGCAAGAATCAAGAAGTAAGAATAATGAATCAAGAATATTAGTTGAAAAACTCGTAGGAAAAATAGACAAATCCAAGCTTTACCAGTCACCAATCACCAACCACCAATCACAACTTGCTATCGGTCATACTCGTTGGGCGACGCACGGCGGAGTAACTGTTAAAAACGCCCACCCTCATTTGGACTGTACGAAAACTCTCGCACTTGTTCATAATGGTATTTTTGAAAATTATGAAGAAATTAAAACAAAACTTATAAAAAGAGGACATAAATTCGAATCAGAAACAGACACTGAGACAATTGTTCACCTTATTGAATATCATCAAAAGACCCAGGGGTTTGCAACAGCCGTTAGGAATACTTTTAATCAAATGAGTGGTCTTAACGCATTTGTAGTTATAAATTCTGTTTCAAGAGAGCTTATTGCTGTTAAAAATGGCTCACCGCTTATTATTGGGATTTCGCCAAGCTCTTATTTTGTCGCATCAGATATTTCCGCACTTCCTCCAATGACAACAAAAATAGTACTTTTGAAAGACTATCAAATGGTAATTTTAGGAGAAAAAATTAAAATTATAGACACTAAAACGGGAAAAGAAATTAAATTTAAGTCTGAAACTTTTAGAAATGACAATAAATTAAATTCCAAAGGCAATTTCAAACATTTTCTAATTAAAGAAATTTACGATCAGCCTAGAATGCTTGAGAATATAGCAAAATCGAATGACCCAAACATAGAAAAACTTGGCAAAACTATTAAAAATGCATATGGAACTTTTATGCTCGGTTGCGGCACTGCTTCATATGCAGCTCTTGCCGGTACATACCTTTTCTCAAAAATTGCCAAAAAACATGTTAATTTTGCTGTAGGCTCTGAATTTGAGTACCTTCAGGATTATATTAAAAAAAATAGCCTTATTATCCCAATTTCCCAAAGCGGTGAAACAATTGATGTTGTAGAGCCTGTTAAAAACGCAAAAGAAAAAGGTGCAACAATTGTTCCAGTAGTAAATGTAGCTACATCTACACTTGCACGACTAGGTGACTATTCTTTAAATATTAATGCAGGAATTGAAAAAGCAGTCGTGGGTACCAAAAGCTTTACGGCAATGATTGCAGTACTGCTTCTAGCCGCTTATTCGGTAAGTGGCGATAATAAAACAGGACAAAGATTACTTTTAAAAACGTCAAAGGATTTAAAGACAATTTTGAAAAATAATAATCTTTTGAAAATTAAAAAGCTTTCTGCAAAATTATCAAAAAAAGAAAGCATATTTACCATAGGCAGAGGACTTTCTTACATTGCAGCTCTAGAGGGTGCTCTAAAGCTAAAAGAAACAGCTCTTATTCACGCTGAAGGGTTTGCAGGCGGTGAGCTAAAACACGGCGTTCTGGCACTAATCGAAAAGAAAACCCCTTGCATAGTATTTGCGCCGAATGACAAAACTTATCCTGAGATTATTTCAAATGCTGCTGAAATAAAATCTCGAGGAGGATTTATAATCGGAGTCGGACCGAAAAATAATAGCGTTTTTGACGAATTTCTAAAAACTTCTGACCTTTCAGAAGCAACCCTTATATCCCAAACAGTCTACATGCAACTATTGGCTTATTATTTGGCATTAAAGCGCGGGATAAAAGACCCAGACAAACCGCGAAATCTGGCAAAATCAGTTACTGTGAAATAAAGCGTTGACGAATTAGCTTTTCGTAGTATATTAAAAATGATGTCACCAGAGAACAGAGGTCAGTATTATTTTTCCGCAGAAAAAAAACGTTTTTAAAATAAAGAAAAAACCATTAGGACACGTATCCACTCCTAATTCTTTAGAGAGAATAAAATCCATAGTAAAACCAAGAAAAAAGCAGAGATAACTTCCTAGTATTGATCAAATAAGACACGTTGGCGGAGAAGTAAGCCACAGCGAGGACGCCTTCTTAATTCACGATATTCTTATGGAAGATTTAAAAGCTAAGGGCATCTTAGAAATATTAGCCAGAGAAACTCAAACAGACCCACTATCGTGGTTTGACTGGGCACACGATAATCCTGATGGCCCTAAAAGACTTAATCCCTCAGTTTGGGATATAACAATTGATATGCCAAAATATAATTCAATGCCCGACCCTAGTTCCCCTTCCTGCTGGGCTATCGGCGCTAAAAGACGTTTTCATTGGTGGTCAAACGAGCTAAGCATGGTTGCTTCAAGAGGCCCTTTGGGAGAAGAATCATCAGTGTTCTTACGCTATAATCCTCAGCAAGTATTAACAATTGAAGGTAAATCTTCGTCCACTCTCGATTTAACAAATCCCGAACAGCTTGCTTTCGTGAAACCATTTATCAAAGATGCTTTAGAAAATCCCTTACAGTCTGTTCCCTCTTATGCAGATGGACGAGTTCTAGATATTATTTAGTAAAATCGGTTACTGTGAAGTAGTTTTAAGATGTCTCTCTACGTACATTGCTTCGAACTCCTCATGGTCCACCATAAAATCAAAATAATCACTACTCATCTGTTTCGCAAAATCTCCTCCATCTAATTTTGTAATTGGACCTTTATGAATAGCAAGAACTAGAAATTTAGGCTCTCCAGACTTCATATCGCATTCCACCTGAATACCCGTATAAGAATATCCCTTTAATTCCTCTCTTATCTGATTTACAGTAAGAGGATTATATTCAGGTGAAGTCATATAGTTATTTTAATCTCTGTTTGGCCAGCTTTCAATTATAAGAGGGCTGTCTGTAAACTTTCCGTAAATTTCCTCAGTTACAAATGGCATTATCGGATGCAAAAGCTTAAGAAGTATTAAGTATAAAGAAGTAAGTATTAAGTATGAATTGGGGTCAATTCTTTGCTTCACATCCTCAATATAAATGTCTGCAAATTGGTGCCAAACAAATTCATAAAGCTTTTCACTAACTTGATTAAATTGATACTCCTCCATGTTTTTTGTAACCTCCGTGACAAGACCAGAAACTTTCTCAACCCACTCGCGGTCTACTTCGTTTTCTGCAACTTTTTTAAGTTCTTCAATTGTTAATGCTTGCTTCATAATTCTTGATTCTTGATTCATTTCTATAAATCGTGCCATATTCCACAACTTATTTGTAAAACGGCGTGACGCCTCTAGCTTCGGATATGACAAACTTTGATCGTTACCAAGCGCTGTTCCGTAGACTAGTGCAAAGCGTACAGCGTCCGCACCGTACTGGTCCGCTAGCTCTAATGGATTTACTACATTACCCTTACTCTTACTCATCTTTTTTCCTAAAGGGTCATTTACCAGTCCATGAAGGACGATGTTCTTAAATGGTACCTTCCCAGTCGCATAAAGCCCCATCATAACCATTCGGGCAACCCACCAGCGCAATATGTCATAACCTGTCTCCATAACAGAAGTCGGATAAAACCTTTCGTAATCCGAACCGTGTTCCCCTGATTCATGATTCTTGATTCTTGATTCATTGCTCTGTAAAGTGGCATATGGCCACTGAGAAGAACTAAACCAAGTATCGAAGGTATCTTCGTCTTGAATTAAATCTTTTTCTCCACATTCCAAACATTTATCCGGTTTACCCTCAGTAGCCACCGTCCATTTCGAGCATTTTTCACATTTAAAAGCCGGTATTCTAATACCCCATACTACCTGGCGTGAGATATTCCAGTCACGAATATTTTCCAAAAATTGAAAATATAATTTTTCAAAGCTCTTTGGATAAATTTTTATATCTCCGTTTTTAACGCTATCAATTGCAGGTTTTGCCAAAGGCTCCATTTTTACAAACCACTGCTCCAAAGGGAGTGGCTCTATAACATTTTTGCATTTATAACAAAGCGCTACTCTATTCTGGTAATTCTCGTCAATTTTTTCTATTAATCCCTTTTCCTGCATTTTCTCAACAACTGCTTTTCTTGCTTGTTTTGCATATAGACCCTCAAACTCTCCTGCGTGAGAATTCATCTTCCCGTCAAATCCTATTACTTGTTTGCTCTCCAAGTTATGCCTTTTACCAACCTCAAAGTCGTTGAAGTCGTGTGCCGGAGTAATTTTAACTACACCTGTTCCAAATTCAGGATTTACGTAACTGTCTGCTATTACTTTTATTTTTGCTTTTCCTAAAACTGTTTCTATCTCGATTTCTTTTCCTACGTACTCTTTATACCGTTTGTCTTTTGGATTAACCGCAACGGCAGTGTCACCAAATTTTGTCTCGGGACGTGTTGTTGCGAGAACTAATGGACCGTATTTTATGTAATAAAGAGGGCTTATTCTATCCTCGTAGACAACTTCCATATCAGAAAATGACGTCCCATCAAAAGTGCAGTAGTTAACAAGACGCTCCGCGCGGTAGACAAGTCCATCGTCATAAAGTTTTTTAAAGTTTTTGTGAACAATTTTTACAATATCCTCATCCATCGTAAATTTAAGGCGACTCCAATCAAGACTAAACCCTAACTTTCTAAGCTGATTTTCCATACCTCCACGATTTTTTTGTACAAAATCCCAAATGTTTTTAAATAAAACCTCACGCTTAAAATCAAATCTACTCTTGCCCTCCATTGCTAAATGTTTTTCGTATACAAATTGTGTTTCAAATCCAGCATGATCTGCACCAGGGAGCCAAAGAGCAGAAAATCCTTTCATTCTCTTGAAACGTATTAAAATGTCTTCAACTACATACATCGCGTGCCCGAAATGAAGAGGTGCATTAGCATTAGGAGGAGGGAGAATTATCGAGTAAGGTTCTCCGTTCGGGTTAATTTCGGGCTTGAAGTATCCGCCTTCTTCCCATTTCTTGTAAATATTGTCCTCGACTTTTTTATGGTCATATACTTTATCCATAATAGGTGAATTGTATCACGCGGCAAATCATGAGGCAAAGCGAAAGTTGCACTTCAAATGCCTGAGCAATATAATTGAACCTCAGTATATGACTCTTAATTCCTACGCGAAAGTTTTAAAAAAAACTTTTGAAAAACCACACGAAGAAGCAAAAACTTCCTCTTCAAATATTAATCCTTTGGTAAGTGAAATGGCTTCTTGGTACGAACGGTTTAGAAACTCTATTGAATACCGTGAGGAAGAAATGATACTTCGAGCAAGCATTGAAAGGATTTTAAAAAGAAAACTTGCTTTAAGTAGCAAACCTGAGAAGGTTGGTCCTGAATTAGTACACGAACTTGTTTGGTCAAAACATATTCCGGAAGAAAATATAACTCCAGAGCTCGTAGGAAAAGTTGTTGAAAGCATAACGCTTTTAATGACTCTTAGGAAAGACACTTCTGCTAAAAAGGTGGTTAAAGACGGCGAATTAAATTCATTTATCATAAATATCCTGTCATCAGATATTGAAAATCTCTTAAGTCCGTCAGTCGAGCGAGAAACCATAGAAAATTATATTTTTCACGTCCTTGAAAAAAACCTTAAGATTGAAGATGATGCTAGCGAAGACGCAAACGTTCAACTATTTATAGCTATTAAAAAAGCTTACTCTAAAAACGACCAGGCTCTTCTGGAATATAATTTATTTAAACAATACTTTGGCTCTTTGACTCCGCATACTTTGAATAAAATTTCCGATAAATTTATAGAGGGTTTTGAAACTATAAAAAAACAACTTAATCATCCACTTAGATTTAAAATCTTAAACTATGTAAAACGCCAGATTCCTCCGTTTTTAATTCTTGAGGATATTCTAAGACAAAACCCCGATAATTTAGATATTGCAGAAAAAGATGAAAGTAAATTTAATGAATTAGTAAAAGAAACCTGCAATAGAAGATATGAAACTATAGCCGGAAAAGTAAGACGCGCAATAATTAGAAGTATAATTTTTATTGCTTTGTCAAAAGTCTTTTTTGCTTTTACCATAGAGGCAACTTATGACAATTTAGTACACGGTCAGGTTTTCTGGATACCTCTAGTAATAAATATTATGGGGCCTATTTTTATTATGATTCTAGTTAGCCTTCTTATAAGAATTCCCGGAGAAAAAAACACATCCGAAATCTTGAGAAGAATTCACACTTTAATATCAGACTCTAATCCTGAAATAGGAAAGTCACTGGTTGTAAAGGCCGATGATGATAAAAGTTCTCTTTATACTTTTTTCACCCTGCTATCTCTTACCGGATTTGTAGGAACAATTGGTGTTATAGTTTTGCTTCTTATGCGCTTTCACTTTACTCTCGTTAGTCAGGGGATTTTCCTTTTCTTTCTTTCTATAGTTTCTTTTCTAGCGTACAGAATTAATCAAACAGCACAAATTTATACAGTAGTTGAAAAGCAAAATTTTTTTACTCCGGTAATAGATTTATTCTTTATGCCAATAGCGCGCTTGGGACGACATTTAACGGAGGGGATTTCTCAAATTAATATTTTTCTTTTTATACTCGATTTTTTAATAGAAACTCCATACAAAGGGCTTTTATCTTTTTTTGAGCAATGGTTCTTCTTCTTACATTCTAAAAGAGATGGACTGGGTTAAGTTAATAACTCACTAAAAACAATAAGAATTACTGCTAGCGAAATGAACATTGGCACCATCGCTAAAATTGCTAGTAATTTCTTAATAGAACTTGGCAATGAAAGATCGAACTGCCTTTCAATTTTTCTTACCTGCGAAAAATATACCCAGCTATAGATTGCCAGTATTACAAGAACCAGAGCTGCAAATATTTTTAGTGCGATAATTAAGTAATTCATAATCCTCCTAACTGATAGTTTGTATTCGGACTAAGTTCCTCTATAAAGCGGTGAGAATATTTTCCATTTTCCTTACTCTTATACCAAATCCTATTTTCATAATTTGCCTCGAAACAATCGCCTAAGTGCATTGCAATTCTTCTTGGTCCTTTTATCCATTTTATCGTAAATGTTTCTTCGTGGGTCGGTCTGTCAAATGTAAGAATAACGCTTCCTATATTTAAAACCTCATTAAGCATCCCACGCATTTCTACATCCACTTCAGTGCACCTGACTTGATCCAGAAGTACTTCGTTTATAACTCTTGAACTAAGAGGTTTATATGTTACTTCAACAACTTTTCTATTTGTAATAATATAAAAGTGAAAATACCACTCAACAAGTTCTTTTATAAATATTTCAGCAATTATCGTCAAAAAAATTAGTGCTAAAAGAAGAGAACTTAAAAAGTAATCAGGAACAAGCGTGTAGAGTGAAACAACTATCAGAAATACAAATATTACGAATAAAACATTAAGGGCAAATGAAGGAAGAAGAGTGAGCCAGTACTGTCTCGTAGAATAAATAACTTGCTCTCCATCAAGAGTTAGAAATCGCTTTGCGAATCTGTCTTTTAGGTTGCACTTTGC
>Ga0210057_1009289_pt1 | contig 11411 bp, 9 predicted proteins | sample CryGeyCG2114_010_2_FD_183968 | JGI IMG/M metagenome (GOLD analysis project Ga0210057, IMG submission 183968) | Groundwater microbial communities from aquifer - Crystal Geyser CG10_big_fil_rev_8/21/14_0.10 (SPAdes) (version 2) | ecosystem: Environmental > Aquatic > Deep subsurface > Groundwater ...
CGCCTGCAGCCCAAAAGTTTTTTTGGAAATTTATAAAAAATTGATTTAATTATTCCGGGGTCGTCTAACGGTAGGACGATGGCCTCTGAAGCCATTAATCTTGGTCCGAATCCAAGCCCCGGAGCCACCTGTTGAACAAGTACGCCTAAAGCGGCCGCAGTGAAGACAGGTGCGTCCCGTAGTTTCCGCTTCTGCAAGTAGAGGACGCAGTCCCTTTTGCAAAAAGCATGCCCCTAACACGACGCTCCTTAGTGACAGAATGAAATTCTGTAATCAGGAAGGAGTTGTTATGGGGGAAGGTAACGGGAACAATTTGTAAAGTTTCGGTTTTCCGCCCCGCTCGGGGCTTCGCCCCTCGCTTCGGTGGACGAATTTTCAAGCAATTTCCAAGGGTTTTTGAAACAGTTAAAAAAATAGCGGACGCGCTTGGCGTCTCGCTTGATGATTTAATGAAATAGTAATTATGGCAAAAAAACAATCTCAAAATCTAAATCTTGATAATCACGATTCACTCCCTAAATTAGCGGACAATCTTATTTCCAGTACAAAAAATCTGCTTCGTGAAGCCAAAACAGAGGAAGATTTAAGAATTGGTTTTGAAAAACTTCTAGAACCGATAAGGTCTGAATTAAATCTTAAATCTACTCCCAAATATGAGAAGTCCGTTTACAGCGGTCGTTCAGACGCGGTACACGGGCAAGAAATAATTGAATACGAGCCGCCAAGATCATTTTCTTCAAAGAAAAATATAGAGCATGCCTACGAGCAGTTGGTAAATTACCTGTCCGATGAAGCAAAAGAAACAAAATTAACTCAACTGGTGGGAGTGGGTTTTGACGGCGAACAGATTTTCTTTGTTCAATACCAAGATAGAAATGGCAAAACAATAGACAAAACAAAATTTTTCATCCGCGGACCTTATAATTTCAATCTGGAAAGCGCCAGAACCTTTTTAATTCATCTGCGGGCTTTATCTCGGCTTCCGCTTACCGCTGAAAATTTGGTCCAAAAGTTCGGCCCTCAAAGCGAACTTGCGCCTAAAATAGTTTCCGCTCTTGCCAACGCTTTGGAATACTGGGGCGACCAGACCCACATCCGCACATTTTTTAATGAGTGGAAAAGACTATTTGGCATTGTTTATGGCGAACAATTTACTGGCGGTCATCAGGAAAAAGAAGCCGAGATGCTTTCAAAACTCTATAAAGTCGGAGCGGAAACGAACTTTCAAGAGCTTTTATTTTCCGTTCATACTTATTTTGCTTTTTTGATGAAACTTATTGCCGCCGAACTTCTGACCCTACGAGAAACATCTTTTGGTTCCTCTCTTGCTTCTCAATTCGCCCATATCTCTGACGATGAACTTAAAAGACAACTTGAAGATATAGAGAACGGCGGAGTTTACGCCCGAAAAGGAATCACCAATTTTTTGGAAGGCGACTTTTTCCGCTGGTATCTTGATACTTTTGAATCGCCGGAATTAAAAGAAGCTATCAGGGAAATTGCCAGGTGCCTTTCCGAATTTGAACCAGCAACCAGCACATTAGATCCGGTTTCAACTCGAGACCTTCTCAAAAAACTTTATCAATACTTAGTCCCCCAGGAAGTCCGCCATCGTCTTGGCGAATATTACACCCCCGATTGGTTAGCTGAATTATTGCTAAATGAGGTTGGCTACGATGGCAACACGCTCAAAAGATTTTTGGACCCCGCTTGCGGCTCCGGCACTTTCCTTGTTTTGGCAATTCAGCGAGCCAAAGAACACGGACAAAAAGAAAAATGGCCTCCGCTCGAAATCGTAAAAAGAATTGTTGCGAACATCTGGGGATTTGACTTAAATCCTTTGGCAGTTATCGCCGCTCGCACTAATTATCTTTTTGCTTTGGGCGATTTAGTAAACGAACTCCCTCGCATTGAAATCCCAATTTACCTTACTGATTCTGTTTTAACCCCAACAAGGACAACTGGAAATCTATTTGGCGAATTTTTGGAAGTTTCAACTTCTGTTGGCAAATTCCAAGTCCCCGCTGAATGGGTGCGGGACGGCGGATTTTTGCTGGCAAGCGCCGCGCCACTTGTTGAAGAAATGACAAAGAACCATTACTCGGTTGATGAAGCAATGGCAAGGTTTAAAAAAGAAGGTTTGCTTTTTCCAGTCAATCAGGAAGTTGTTAAAAATTTCTACAATCAAATTTTAGAGCTGGAAAAGCAAAACAAAAACGGCATTTGGGCTAGATTTCTGAAAAACGCTTTTGCGCCAATGGTCGCCGGCAAATTTGATTTTGTGGTCGGCAATCCCCCGTGGATTAGATGGGATTTCCTCGCCGAAGAATATAGGGAAGCAACAAAACATCTTTGGAAAAATTATGGTTTATTCTCGCTTAAAGGGTACGCACAAATGCTTGGGGGAGCGAAACCGGACTTTTCAATGCTTTTTGTGTATGCTTCGTCCGACTATTACTTAAAAGACGGAGCGAAGCTAGGATTTTTAATAACACAGGAAGTTTTCAAATCTAAAGGAGCGGGTGAAGGATTTAGAAGATTTCAACTTGGCGAAAGTAAATATCTTAAAATATTGAAAGCCCACGATTTAGTTTCCATTCAACCATTTGAAGGGGCAACCAATAAAACGGCGGCAATAATTCTCAAAAAAGGTGAGAAAACAGAATATCCAGTCCCTTATACTGTTTGGTCCAAGAAAAAAGGTATAGGAAAAATTGCAACCGATAAATTATTAGATGAAGTTTTAAGTTCATTAAATAAAAAAAGATTGATAGCAAAGCCAATTAGAACAAATGTTGGAGCTTGGCAGACAATTGAAGCAGGCAAAGAGTATTTAGTTGCCATTGAGGGGAAAAACTTTTATAAAGCTCGTGCTGGCGCTTGGGCTGATCCTTATGGCATATTCTGGCTTGAAGTAAAACAAGTATTATCAGATGATAATTTACTTGTTTCCAACCTATCCGAAAGGGGTAGAACAAAAATTAAGAAAATAGAAGAAAAGATAGAATCGGATTTAGTTTATCCAGCGATCCAGGGACCAAATATAAAACGGTGGGGACTGGATTCAAATTTCTTCGTTCTTCTCGTAAATAACAAAGATAATCCGATGAGAGGTTATGATGAATCTGTGATGAAATCTAGATGGCCACTTACCTTTAGTTATTTAACTAAATTCCGTGAAGAATTATTACAAAGAACATCATATAAAAAATTTCATTTAAAATCAGACGCACCTTTTTATAGCCAATATAACATTGGAAATTATACTTTTAGTCGCTATAAAGTGGTATGGAAAAGAATGACCACGGATATTGTAGCGACAGTTATTTCAGAAACAAAAACCCCATTTGGTTATAAGCAGATAATTTCTCTTGATACAACTGTTATTTTTTCTGTTGAAAATGAGTCCGAAGCCCATTATCTTTGCGCCATTATCAATTCAAAACTAGTCCGTGATTTTATTAAATCATTTTCTTCCGCCGGTCGTGGTTTTGGCACACCTTCGGTGATGGAGCATGTCGGCATTCCAAAATTTGACCCTAAAAATTCGCTCCACCAAAAACTCGCCGTAATATCTAAGAAATGCCACCAACTTAAAACCAATGGCAAAGAAAAAGAAATAGAAAAATTAGAAAAAGAAAACGATGAGTTAGTAGAACAATTATTTAATTTGAAGTCATGAAGAAACGCACTAAAAATTTAGTGATAATTATTTTTCCATATCTTTTTATATACGAGAAAGAAGGATTTGAAGTTGATAAATTAAAAATTAGACCTTCTTATAAAGAGAATGTAGAAAACGAGAAGGAAGAAGTTAAAAAGCACCTACTTAATATCGTCAAGTTGTTTAGGTTTGGGAGAAGTCAACAGATTTTTCAGTGGTCTTACGCATCTACAGAAGTATCTAATCCTAAACAATGGGAAAACCTAAAAGATGAGTTAAATAAATTAACAACCATTTTAAGATTTTCTCAATTAAGTGATTTAAAAGAACATAGTAAGTTTGACCACTTTAATTATTTTGTATTTGAAATAACAGGTGAACAGTTAGTGGCTAATAAAGATTTTGCCCATTTCAGAGGAATTCTGAACGGCGAAAGTTCTTTCAACTTTTATTTAAGTAAAGGCGAAACGCATAATCCATACATACCACAAACAGAATTGCACCCGTTGGTTTTAACCGTTAATCAAATAAAAGAAAACGATTATTTTAAGACATTTTATTTTTATAAAAGTTTTATATTAAAAAATGACGAAGATAGAAAAATTTTACGAGCTATGGAATGGTTCAATCGTTCTTATTCACATTATGGACGGGGTGTGGATTTGAGCGAAGCCGTGTTAAATGTTCATACAGCAATCGAAGCGTTATTAAGACCAGAAGAGGAAGAGCGTGGCATTAAGGCACAGATTAAAACTGCATTATTGAATATTCTCGGCCATTCTAAAGAATTGGGGTTATGGTTTGATAAATTTTGGAAACTTAGAAACTCGATTGTTCATGGAGACATAAAGCCAGAACCTCTTTTATACATTCATCCGAAAGGTAAAAAGGGGCACAGACACCATCTTTATATTGCCAGAAAAATTTTTGTTAAATGCCTAAATACCATTTTGAAAATAAGATCGGATTTCCCCTTGCTAGGCTTAGAAGAAGAGTTAATTTCTAATGAAGTCAGAATTAAGAAGGCCATTAAATTATTAGAAAAGCAAAAGGACTGTAATTTAGAAAAAGTTTATAAAACGAGAGTTTTAGAATTTATATCAGGATTAAGGAATGATGACTCTTCGGCCGATAAAACTAAAACTAAAAGACTTGGGGAATTATTTTTACCGTTCGTTCAGAAAGATTTGGAAGATAACGAAAAACGGTATATTAAACAGACTTTAATTGAAACGATTGACAAAATATTAAAATGGCAAGGAAATAATCTAGGCGAACTTGCGCTTTTATATTCAAAATTGCAGGAAAATTACGATTCTGTTTATTTCAAAGAGAAAATAGATTTTCCAGTGTATATTTTAGCTTTACGTGGAGCGGCTTATAATTTTTTCAGTTTTGCTACATGGCGATTATTGACTATGTTTGATTGAATACGGCGCGCCCCACTTTGCGGGGCGCGAAATTCGGCGGCGGCGGACAAGTCGGATTTTGTTCAAGAGACACAGCCAGCTTTTTATATCAGCAAGGAGGTTGAATGAAAAAACCACGCAAAAAATATTGGTCGAAAGAAGTCACGGAGCATAGCAACGCATTAGATTTAGACCAAGGCGTTTTTACCTTGACAGACCCGCACAAAATCGCTTTATCATTAAAACATTCAGCTGAAAGCAGCACAAGAAGAAAAGCGCATCCTTTTCAGTCGGCTATGTCCATGCTTAATTTCTACATCAACCGCGCCGGCAAAGGTCTATCTGCCAGCCAAAAACACGTTTTAGAACGTGCCAAAGACGAACTGCGAAAATTATATGGAAGAGAAAAAACAAATTGAAAAATTGGAGAATTTAAAGGCAGAAATAAGAGGATCCTTAAGGGGACAGGTCCCTTTTACTTTGGAAATTAGGCAAATTGAAATAAAGATAATTTTCCCGTCCCAATTCGTCGTATGAGCTACGAGGGATAAAAAAACAACTTTTATTGAAGATTGAGGTTGAAGATTGGGGACGGTTCTCTTTTGAATATTTAACTAAAATCGCCTAATGTTAAGGTCAAAAGAGAACAGTCCCCTTTGTGCTTTGTACATTTACAATTTTATTTTTTTCAGCCGGAGAGAATTTAAAACGACAAACAAAGAAGAAAAAGCCATTGCTGCCGAAGCAATAATTGGAGAAAGCAGTATTCCGAAAAATGGATATAAAATTCCCGCCGCCACCGGAATTCCTAAAATATTATAGATAAAAGCCCAGAAAAGATTGCCCTTGATGGTCCGCATCGTCGCCCGTGAGAGTTTAATGGCTTGAGACACTTTTCTTAAATCATCGGCAATCAAAGTCACGTCCGCCGCTTCCATTGCCACATCCGTGCCCGAACCGATGGCGACGCCGATGTCCGCCTGCGCCAGTGCCGGCGCGTCGTTGATGCCATCGCCGACCATAGCTACAACTTTACGAGTTGCGGAACTTCGAAATCCGAAATCCGAAGCACGAAACTCTTTTGAATTTTGTTCATTTGAATTTAAATATTGTTTCGAATTTCGATATTCGAGATTCGAACTTTGCAGATGTTTGATAACATCTGCCTTATTTTCCGGTAAAACCTCGGCTAAAACATCGTCAATACCTACTTGGCGGGCGATTGCCTTAGCGGTGCGAAGATTATCGCCAGTTATCATTATCATTTTAATTCCTATTTGATGAAGTTCTTTGACCGCCTCTTTGGAATATTCTTTTAAGGTGTCCGCCACCGCGATAAGACCGGCGATATCTTTATCTATCGCGATAATCATCACTGTTTTTCCTTCATTTTCCATCGCTTGAATATCTTTTTCTACGTCGTCATTAAGCTTGATATTTTCCCGCTCCATCAGCTTGCGGTTGCCAAAAAAAATAATTTTCCCGTCTATTTCGCCTTCTACCCCATGACCGGGGATGGCATTGAATTTTGTCAGTTTCAAAATTTCAATCTTTTTTACTTCTGCATATTCAACTATCGCCTCGGCGAGTGGGTGCTCGGAACCCTTCTCTATCGAAGCCGCATATTTTAAAACATCTCTAATTTCGATTTTCGATTCTCGGTTTTCGATTTCCGCAACGTCAGTCACGGTTGGTTTCCCTTTTGTTAAGGTGCCGGTTTTATCAAAAACCACCACTTTGGTTTTGCCAAAAATTTCCAAACTCTCCGCATCACGAATTAAAATGCCGTTTTCCGCCCCGAGGCCAGTCCCTACTAAAATTGCAGTCGGAGTTGCCAGGCCTAAAGCACATGGACAGGCAATAATTAAAACCGTCACAAAAACCACTAACGCAAAAGTAAACGCCGGCGCCGGCCCAAAAATTAGCCACATGACAAACGCTAAAATAGCAATCGCGATGACAATCGGTACAAAAAATCTCGAAATAATATCCGCTAATTTTTGAATCGGCGCTTTGGAACCCTGAGCTTCTTGAACTAATTTCACAATCTGCGCTAAAGCAGTTTCTGCTCCCACTTTGGTTGCGCGAAATTGGAAACTGCCTGTCTTATTAATAGTAGCGCCGATAACTTCATCGCCAACCTTTTTTTCTACCGGGATTGACTCACCGGTAATCATCGATTCGTCAATGGCTGAATAACCCTCGGTGATAATCCCGTCAACGGGAATTTTTTCGCCTGGTTTGACAACAACAATATCACCGGCTTTTACTTCTTCAATAGGGATTTTTGTTTCTTTGCCGTCACGGATGACCGTTGCCGTTTTTGCTTGAAGTTTCAAAAGTTTTTGAATTGCCTCAGACGCCTGGCCCTTAGCGCGGGCTTCCAAAAATCTTCCTAAAATAATTAAAGTCAGGATAACCGCGGCAGTGTCAAAATAAACATCTGGTTTGATGCCGGCGCTAAAAAAATAATTTGGAAAAAAAGTCAAAGCCGCTGAATATAGATATGCTGCCGTGGTACCGACGGCAATCAGAGTATCCATATTGGCATTAAAATGTTTTAATCCCCGCCAAGTACCGCGATAAAATTGGCTACCGAGCCAAATTTGAACAGGTGTAGCTAACACAAACATTAGATAATTTAGTGTTTGTGTTGATAAATTTTTTAAACCCGGCAGATATATCGCATAAGTCAATACTAATATCACTACTGATAAAATAACACCTAAGAGAAATTTATTTTTGAGAGTTCTGATTTCTGTTGCACTTTCAATTTTAGCATGCTCGGTATGCTCGTCATGCGACATTCCCTCCATCATCTCGCCGCTTGGCATCTGATGACTCATCTGTCCGTGATTTCCTGAATTATCTTTGCCTTCAACTTTCGCTTCATAACCCGCTTTTTCGACTGCCGCCACAAGCGCCACCGTGTCCGCTTCGCCCGTCACCGTCGCTTGCTCAGTTAAAAGATTAACGACCGCTTTTTCGACGCCGGGCACTTTTTTAAGTTCGCCCTCGATATGACCGACGCATGAAGCGCAGTGCATATTTGATATTTTAAGTATTACTTTATGTGTCATTTTTCTCCCTTGTATTCATTTTACCGCCAAATCCAAATTATTTCATTGTCAACCACAATAAGATAATTCCCATCATAATCATAATAATAGGCAAAAGATACTGGCTGATGGCTGTTATTTTCACATTCCATAATTTTATTTTATCCAAAACCGCCTGCCGGCTAGACAAGATAAAAATAATCAAAAGCGGGATAATAAAGCCGATATTAAAAATAAAAATTCCTAATACCCCTTGCCAATATGTTAATTTTGCAGCCAACAGCGCAATCGCGCCCAGATAAATTCCGCCGGCGCACGGCACGGTGCATAACCCGATTAAAAATCCTAAAATCACCCCGGCCAAAAACACACCTTTGTCTATTTGCTGGGATAAACTTGTCGGAATATGACAGCGGTTTAGCCAGTTAAAAATAGGTAATTTTTTTATACCTGTCGGGGCAAGATGAGCCAAACCGACCACAATTAATATAACAGCAGCAATATAACCAAAAAAGCCATGAATACCGAATAGATGCACCGCTTTTAAAAATCCCAAACCGATTAAGAAATAAGTGACAAATATGGTCGAAAGATAAGCAATGCCAAAAATCGTAATTAACTTGCGTTTGCCCAAGCCAACCAAAATTGTCAGCGATATAAGCAAAACGCCGATACTGCACGGATTATAAGAATCGGTTAAGCCGGCTAAAAATAACCCCCAATAATTCATTCCGCCACCTGCGCGGTAATTTTAAATTCCAATTTTTGATGGTCTGGGTCATTGGTGGCAACCATCACAAAACGTTCAACAGCGCCGAAGACAGGCATAATTGCCGGCTCATACACCACGCGCACTGTGGCCGATTGTCCAGGTTGAATTGATGTTTTCCAAGAGTTGTCCCCATGCATTGTAAATTTCGGGCTTTCTGTTTTATCTGCTTTTATTATGTAGACATAAGTGCAATCGCAGGAAGTCATCACGTTGTTCAAAGTAAGCTCGCTTTTGCCGTCGTTGATGATGGTAAAATTATGTTCTTTAATGTCTTTGACACTCATTGTGCCTAGGTCAAAACTTGTTTCTTCAACTTTGGCAATTGGCTTGTTGGGATCGTTTGACGAGGTAGTCGGCGTGGATGAGCGCGAGCCTAACCAAACAACAGCGGCTAATATCAAGACAACTCCGGCGATATAGGCGATATAAATTTTCATATTTCTCCTTTACTTCGAGCTTTGTCGAGAAATGTTTTTAATTTTGCGATAGATGATAAAGATGGCTCAATTCAATAATGGCTTTTTGGTCTTGCCCGCTGATAAACTGTCTTTTGACACAAGTTGCCAAATGTCTTTTCAAAAGTTCCTGATTTAAGCTTTTCAGTCCTTTTTGAATCGCCAAGCTTTGGGTCATAATATCCACACAATAGCGGCCGGTTTCAATCATTTCCTCTAATTTTGCCAGATGGCCTTTGATAATTTTTATCCTGTGTTTAATGCGCTCTGTTTGTCTCATAAGTTTAATTTAATCCCCCGACGGGGGATTGTCAAGCACACAATACTTTAATTTTTGTCAGACAGGATTTTTTTCTTTTTTAATATATAATTAAAAAAGGAGGGGAAAATGAATAAATTTTTACTTGTTCTTGTCATCATCTTAAGCATTATTGTCGTAGGCGGCGGCGGCTATATTTTAGGCCGCTATCACGAACAGAAAAAAAGCAATGACAGTGCGTATAAAACAACTACTTCTTCAGAAACAGCCAAAGACCAATCCTCGACAGATTCCACGGCAACGGTGAAAAAAAACACCGGGACAGATTCTTCACAAGTAGCTACAGATAGCTCCGGCAATGCCGCTGGCGCCACAGAACAAAATATCCAACTTACTTCTATTCAAGACGGCGATTTAGTTAAAAGTCCCGCCCTAGTTGGCGGCAAAGCCAGGGTATTTGAAAATACTTTAATTGCTGTTTTAAAAGATGCTAATGGCACAGTTTTAAAACAACAAACGATTACCACCAATGCGACGGAGCCAAGCCAATTCGGGGACTTTACCGAGCAACTGGTTTTTACAACGCCTCAAACAGACACAGGAACGCTTGAGCTCTATGAGGAATCCCCGGCCACCGGCGCGCCGACTAACAAAATAACCATCGGTGTGAAGTTCAAATAGCTTTGACCAAATTAAATTAGTTCTCTTTTACTTGGCCAATTTTTGCAGCGCTTTATAACTTAGCGTCCAATAAGAGGAAATAAAGGCGGTGAATATACCGTTGACGAATAATAAAGCCATTGCTAAAGCTATTACGGCTATGCCGGCAAAAATTGCCGCGGCCCAAATTTTGGCGATAAAGTAAATAATCAATCCCAGTCCTAATAAAATACCGCCGACAAAAAGCAATGCTATGGACAATCCGAATACATACCCCAAAGCAATACCAAGGTTGATTAACCAGGCCAAAAGGGAATTGCCCAGCTGAATACGAACCAGATGCCTTGCTTGCTCAATCGCTGCTGATACCCTTTTATTTTCCAAAACAATTATTCTTTCAGCCAATTTGAGCGCTATTGTCAGATACACAACTAATACTATGGAAAAAATGGCGGCTAAAATGCCATAGCCGACCACCAAAGCCAAAACAGGCAAAGCTCTGCTGATGACTAAGGCAATCACCACCGGCGAGGCTAAAACCAAAAAAGTTAAAAATAGAAATAGGCCAATTAAAAGATTTAAGCCAAACAAACGCCAAAAAAATAACTTGCCTTTACAGAAAGCGATTTTAAAATTAAAAGGTTTGTTTTCAGTTTCATAATTTTCCACCGCTAAAATTAGTCCCGCTTTGGCACAATATGACAGGTATAAAATGACAATCACTAAAATAAGAATCAAAACTGTTCCCAACAGAATCAAAATTGCATAATTGGACCAAAAATTTTGCGTGCTTGCCCCTAAAATATGGCTGGCATCCGATGGCGTAAAATTGCTTGGTTGCTCTGGTTGGCTAAAGGCATTGCCAAAACCATACAGGTTTAAATTCGGCAATGAAGCAAATCCTGATTCAGTGAACAGCGCTAAAATGCCCAGCCACCAGAGAAAACGATACTTACAAATCAGTTGCCAACTGCGTTTAATTATTTGTCCAAAATTCATCAAATTCTCCTTTTTCAATTTCGAGCGAAGCGAGAAAAAAGGAATACTTGGACTTATTTCGAGCGAAGCGAGAAACAAGGAATACTTGGACTTATTTCGAGCGAAGCGAGAAACAAGGAATACTTGGACTTATT
>Ga0210057_1009290_pt1 | contig 11410 bp, 10 predicted proteins | sample CryGeyCG2114_010_2_FD_183968 | JGI IMG/M metagenome (GOLD analysis project Ga0210057, IMG submission 183968) | Groundwater microbial communities from aquifer - Crystal Geyser CG10_big_fil_rev_8/21/14_0.10 (SPAdes) (version 2) | ecosystem: Environmental > Aquatic > Deep subsurface > Groundwater ...
ATCGCGCAACCAAGCAAATTTATTTGCTTGGTTGAGGAATCGAAAGCCGCAGCGATGCGCGAGTGCAAAAATCGTTAGATTTGCGGACGACTAGCTCAATTGGCAGAGCGCCTCGTTTACACCGAGGAGGTTACAGGTTCGAGTCCTGTGTCGTCCACCAAATAAACTTTTGTACGATGTTTTATATCGCCTAAAAGTTTGCAATTGAGTTCGGTGGCAGGACTCGAACCGAAGGCGCACGTCAACAAGGAGTATTACGACTATGTTGACGTAGCGTCTCGATCCGCCTCCGCCAGTTGGCGGATGGCGGAGAGAGGCGAGTCCTGTGTCGTCCACCAAATAAACTTTTGTACGATGTTTTATATCGCCTAAAAGTTTGCAATTGAGTTCGGTGGCAGGACTCGAACCGAAGGCGCACGTCAACAAGGAGTATTACGACTATGTTGACGTAGCGTCTCGATCCGCCTCCGCCAGTTGGCGGATGGCGGAGAGAGGCGAGTCCTGTGTCGTCCACCACATCGTTCATAAATCTAACGGGTTAAACCGAGGAGGCCAGGTTTCCGCCCAAGGCGGATCGTGTTTGACGCGGCGAGTCCTGTATCGTCCACCAGTAGGGAACTTATTGGTTTTTTGGAAGCCAAAAAGTGAGACGTCTTCCCCCCCCGGGGGGGCGTGGTAAAATAAAACTAAGGAGTCGTTGCCCCTTTTTGATAAGGGCGGTAAATAATATAAGAAATGCCACGGCCTTTCTTGAATTTCCGTCGCTCGGCTATTACGAAAATAAATTTTCGCATGGCCTCGCTAGGGGATATAATTAGAACAGTTGCGGAAAACTAAAATCGTAACAAAACTTTTATAAATAGTATGGATAAAAATAACGAGTCGCCGAAAGTAGTGTTTGGGGGTGAAGAGCTTCAACTCTCCGCACAGTCTTTTCAAGCACCAACGCCCAAAATTATGCAGTGGGTGATGAAGTATTCCTGGGGAGTAATTAAAAATGAAAAACAGGCGAGTTATGTTTTGGTTGGGTTTGCCGTGCTAACAATTATTATTTCACTGTTTTTGATTTTTGGTGGTAAGCCGGTAGGTAATCCGGAAGATATAAAAATATTACCAGCTGTCTTTTAATTTTTATGAATAATAAATCAAAAACCAAAGGATTTACTCTTATTGAGCTTTTAGTAGTTATTGCCATTATAGGAATTTTGTCTAGTATTGTTTTAGCTAGCTTGAAGAGCGCAAGACAAAAATCAAGAGATGCGAAGAGATTATCGGATATGCATCAAATGCAAATCGCGCTTGAATTTTACTACGATTCATTTGGTAGATATCCAGATTCGGATTTCGCTGGATGTGGTGGCTGGGATTCATCTGGAAATGGCACATTTATTACGCCGTTAGTATCAAATAATTTTCTACCAACACACCTGCTGGATTCTACAATCAACGACAGTTGTGGAAATTATGCTTACTACCGCTATTCTGCCGGATCCTATGGATGTGTTGGTAATGCTTACTATGTTTTAGGAGTTCGAGATATGGAAACAAGTAATAATCCTCATCCATCAAGTCCAGGATGGAGTTGTCCCACGCGAAATTGGCAAGGTGAATTTGATTGGGTGGTTGGAAGATTTGAATAAAATTTTTTTATCATATCATTTAATTTTTTATTGGTTCTTCCGCATCTTTTATTGAGGAATGGAAAACGCAAGTTTTTTTAGTTTTATAGAGCGATAGAGATAAAGGAGGGAGTCTTGCTGAAAGCGGATCAAAAGAGCTTGTCGCGGGTCCTATTGAAAGCGGGATTGGAAAAGGGGTTTAATAAGTAATTATTATCAACAAAAAATAAAACGGCCCCGGCATCAGTCGGAGCCGTTTGATTTTTATTATAAAAACTGATAATTCTTTTATAGAGGGTTTTTTGATAAAAATAAAACAGGAGGACTAAATGCTGAATAGCGGGGTTGTGGCGGTTTTTACTCCGGAGATAGCAATCGATCAGGAGCTCCATACTTACTCGGGAGGTCTCGGAGTTGTCAGTGGTGGGTTTTTAAAATCCGCATACAAGCTCGGTATGCCCATGGTTGGTATTACGATCCTTCCTAGGCAGGGGTATTTTGATCAGTGCATACACAACGGAAGAATGGGTATCTGCCACGTCAATAGGTATTACGATGATATTTTGGAAGAGGCGGATCTTTTTAAGAAAGAGATCTGTTCTTCTCCGATGTGGATGAAGATCTTTCGTTTGTCCGAACAGCGTTACCAAACATCTCCGGTTCTTTTTATTGATACGGATATCGATAAAAATGACCTTCTTTCAAGATCGAATACCCTCCAGCTTTATGGCGGGAGTCGTGATTCCGGAGCAAACGTTGAAAGAAAGATAGTCCAGTCTCTGGTTTTGTCGCGGGGAGGTCTTGAGGCGCTTAAGCGGTTGGATATTTCGGTCAATATTTATCATTTGAACGAAAGCCATACGGCTTTCGTAGTGCTTGATATTTTTGCTTCAGTCTATCGCGAGAACAAGAATTTTGATGAAGCTGTTGAATATACCCGTTCGCGTGTTGTTTTCACCACACATACTCCGGTTCGCGCGGGAAACCCCGAATATGATCTTGAGATGGTAATGCGCCTCGGCGACTATCAAGATACTCTTGGTAGAGAAGTGCTCGCGAAAATTGGAGGCGACCCCTTCAATATGACTGTTGCCTGTTTACGACTTTCCGGCAAAGCCAATGCCGTATCGCAAAAACATCTGGGTATCGCCAAAGAACTGTGGCATTGGGTTGATAATGGCGCTCCCTTGATCGCTATTACCAACGGAGTTTGCCGGGATTATTGGCAGTACTCGGAATTCGGTAGTGCCGTAAATCAAAAAGAACTCGAAGAAGTAAAACGGAACTTTAAAAGAAAGCTTTTGCAATATGTAAAAGAGCAAACCGGAAAATTTTTGGGGGAGCATGTTTTTACCGTAACTTGGGCGAGGAGGTTCGCCGAATATAAACGGCCCAAACTTCTTTTCTATGATTTGGAATGGATATCTTCGCTTCTTCGTTCCAACAGCATTCAAATAATTATTTCGGGTAAGCCCCATCCGGATGATTACGCGATGGTCGATGTTTTTAACGACCTTCTTCATCTGTCGCGAGAGCTTCCGAATATGGTCGTCCTTCCGGGATATGAGCTTGAGCTTTCAAAAATGCTTAAAGCCGGGTCAGATCTTTGGTTGAATACTCCTCGTTCTCCCAATGAGGCTAGCGGTACATCGGGGATGTCTGCCCAGATGAACGGGGCTCTGCACATGACCACTCCTGATGGATGGGCGTGTGAAGCCGACCCTGAAAATTGTTTCTTGTTTGGGTCTCGTTATCCAATTTCAAATCAGGATGCCTTTGATGTTGATGAGTTGGGAGAAAGAATGAATGAGGCTATAACTATGTATTATTCATCTAAAGAAGAATGGTACCAAAAAGCCATGAGAGCTAAGATCGAGGCAGAACAGCGTTGGACCTCGGATCGAATGCTTAAAGAATATATCAACCTCCTTTATAATCATAAATAGATCTTTATAAAAATCGTTTCGGTCGTACTGGAACGATTTTTTTATTGCCGAGTTTCGGGCGGCGTCTTACAATTGTTATATGAGGGGATCGGAGATGAATAAAAAGAGGACGGGCCTTCGCACGTGGGTGGAGATCGATACGCAAGCAATTAAGAGAAATTATAATATCTTCAAAAAGAAGGCGGGCGAGAATTGCAAAATTATGGCCGTTGTAAAATCGAATGCTTACGGCCACGGTCTCGTCGGTTTTTCGAACGCGGTAGAAAAAGCGGGAGCTGATTGGTTGGGGGTTGATTCCGTGGTGGAGGCGTTATCTTTAAGAAAAAGCGGTATCAAAAATCCGATATTGGTGTTGGGCTATACGCTCCCGGAAAGATTTGATGAGGCGAAAAAAAATAATATTAGTATTACTATTTCGAGCTCCATGGTCTTGCGCGACTTTAAAAAATCATACCAAATAAAACAAAAACTTCCGAATATCCATTTGAAGATTGATACGGGTATGCATCGCCAAGGTTTTATGGTTGGGGAGGCCCTGGTAGCTCTTAAATATATTAGAGAAAAATTTCCCAAAGATATTTTGGAGGGGGTTTACACTCATTTTGCCTCGGCCAAAAATCCTTCTTTCCCCGGAGATACCAATAAACAGATCGAAGTTTTTAGAAAAGTTTTAGAACATGCCCAATTGTTGGGGTATAAGCCGATGGCTCATGCCTCCGCGACGTCGGGAGCGCTTGTTTTCCCGCACTCTTTATTTGATCTTATAAGAATAGGTATAGGTATGTACGGTTTATGGCCGTCAAAAGAAGTGGGGTCCGTTTTTAAAAAAAATATAAAGTTGGGTCCGGTTTTAAGCTGGAGAACGATAGTTTCGGAAGTAAAATCATTACCCAAAGGCTCAAAGATCGGTTATGATTTTACGGAAACTCTTTATAAAAATTCCCGGATCGCCGTAATTCCTGTCGGTTATTGGCATGGGTATCCCCGCTCTCTTTCAAGCATTGGCCATGTTTTAATAAAGGGCAGGCGCGCGCGCGTGCTGGGTAGGGTTTCTATGGATATGGTGGTCGTTGATGTCACCGGCGTCAAAGACGTCAAGGCGGGCGATGTCGTCACTTTAATTGGGCGTGACGGGAGAGAGCAAATTACGGCAGATGAGCTCGCCGATCTCGCGGGAACCGTTAATTATGAAATAGTAACCAGGATCAATCCATTGATCGAAAGAATCTATTTTTAACGATAAAGGAAAATAACGGGTAGGTTAAACCATTGCGCATAGACCCCAAAAATAAAAAACGGCATTACAGCCATTTTTTATTTTGTGTGCCGCGGGGGTGAATCGAACACCCAACGCCATGCTCTTCCTTATTAAGTCTCCAAATTACTTTAGAGGTTGGACTATATCATCATCCCAAAATTTATTGGGAGCTGGGCGCTTCGTCCCGGTTGCGCCGGGGCTACTCCTTATAGGATAGTCTCTGAACCTGCCGAACACTTTTTTGTGCTCGGATTGGCTGCTGATTGTCCCAATATTAGTGGGATTTCCAGCAATTCACCCAGTTTGCAATACACGTTTCCGCGTAATGGCCCGAAGAATTCAGGCATGCGCTCTACCATTGAGCTACCGCGGCATTATGTGAAATATAACAGATTGTATCCCTAATAACAATATTAATTGGTTGGTTTATCTTGGAAAACGGAACTAATGCGCTACAATTTATATTATAGGATATATAACAATTATGAGAACGGATAAAAACCAAGCATTAAAATTACGTTTTAAGGTTTTTTAGAATATTGTTAAATAAAAATTAGAAATTATTAAATCTTATTTAAAATAATTTATGGAAAAAAGAGTTTTTATAATTCATGGGTGGGATGGCCACCCTCAAAGTTGTTGGTTTGGATGGTTAAAAAAAAGAACTGGGGAAATGGGGTTTTGCCGTTCAGGTGCCTTCAATGCCTAACTCTGAGGAGCCCAAAATTGAAATCTGGGTTCCGTTTTTAGCGAAACTTGTTGATCAGGCCGACGAAAATACGTATTTTGTCGGGCATAGTATCGGATGCCAAGCCATACTGCGTTATGTTGGACAACTTCGAAAACCGATAGGCGGGATCGTGTGTATCGCGGGATTTTTCAGATTATTACATCTTACTACAGATGAAGAAAAAGAGATCGCAAAACCCTGGCTCGAGTCGTTAATGGATTATGATAAGATAAAACAAAACGCCAGTAAGATTATAGCTATTTTTTCGGATGATGACCCCGATGTTGATTTGGGAGATAAAGAACTATTTGGAAAACGTTTAGGCGCGCATACTTACGTAGAGCACAAAAAAGGACACTTTAGTGATGACGCAGGAGTTAAAAAACTGCCGTCAGCGCTTGATGCCGTGCTTGAAATTTCCGGAGAAAAAATTTGATTGCTTAAAAATTAAAAAGATACAATAAAAAATCCCGGTTGCGCCGGGATTTTTTATTTAAGATTCGGATCTTATTTTAATTTTCTGGACTCTTGTTTTATCCAACTTAGGCATTTTAATGGAGAGTATGCCGTGTTTTATTGTGGCTTGGGCTTCTTCGGCATCGACTTCTTGGGGTAGAAGAATAGATCTACTGAAAGACCCCCAGTAAAGTTCTTTATAAAAAAAGTTGTCATGAGATGCTTCGTGTACCCGGGCGCGCTTGCCTTTTATGTTGACCATGTCTTGGGTTATCGAAACATCTAACTCATCGGGCCTTACTCCGGCGACCATAGTTTGTATGACGATGTCTTCGGGAGTATGGTACATATCTACCGATAATTCGGCCTCTTCTTCGCTGATAGATGGTTCGGTCTCGATAGGTTCATTTATTTCGATTTTGTCCTCTGGATGATAAAGTTGCTCCTCGCTCTCCACCGGAACGCCCCCCGTTAATCTTTCAAAAAATGATCTTTTGTAGGTCATAATTATACTTTTAATCGTTTAATTTTTTCTAATATGAAAATTAATGCAATTGCCGTGATCCAAACGGCAAAGAAAATGATTAAGACTTTTTCACCTCCTTCTTTAAGTATAAAGAAATTAAAGAAAGTATGCAATAAAGTCGCTGTGAATAGGCCCCCTATCACGTTTCGGTGTCTTTTTTCGGGGTGGAAAAAAGCATAGGCAATGCTTATTCCTACTATTGCCGAAGTGGTCACGTGGAGGAGAGTCGCCCCGATAAATCTAAGCTGGCTTGTTATTAGGCCGAGCATCGGCCCTTCAAATGCCGCAAAACCTTCCCGGAAAGCTTTGAAAAGAAAAATACTATTTTCAAAGGCGGCAAACCCAAGCGCGGCGGTGATAAGATAAATAGGCGCGTCGATCGGCTCATCAAATCCGGGACGGATAAGGGCGGCCCAATAAGCCGCTGAATATTTAGCGATCTCCTCGATCCCCGCCCAAACAAAAAGTATCCAGAAATGGAAACTGTTTTTAGCTATAAAACCCAGATTAACTCCCCCTTCAAAAAAGACCTCTTCCAAAAAAAGAGCGATAGGAAGAACCAAAACTCCGGTAAAAAAAGTTCTTATTAATACTCGTTTCGGTTCCGGGTGCGGGTCTTCTTTAAGCCAAAACCACAACCAAACAACAGCGGAAAGCAATCCGCCAAGGGTAGCGTAAATAAAATATGAAGAAGTTAATAGGGCTTGGTTCATTTGGCGGGCCACCCTTCGACAATCAGGAGATCTTTCTTTTTTATAGGCAGAACTTCCCAGAGCTGTTCGGTAATATAAGGTATGAATGGATGCATCAACTTCAGAGACTCGGAAAGAATGTGCGCAAGAAGTATGCGGGTGTTCTCTATTATTTTATCATTTTCGGTCTGTTTTTTCGAATTTTCTATGTAGATATCGCAAAATTCATGCCAATAAAAATCGTATAAAATGTGCAGGGCTTGTCCGAATTCGTATTTTTCAATATATTTATTCGCGTCTTTCTTGGCTTTTTCGAAAACGGCGAGGATATGTTTATCGGCATCAGTAAGCGCTTTCGGTTTTAGATTGTCATGTTCTTTTTCACCGTTTCGCATAAGAACGAATCGGGTCGAGTTCCAGAGCTTATTGCAGAATTTTTTTCCGGCAATTACGTGTTCTTCGGCCCAATGGATGTCCTGCCCGCCCATTTGCTGCCAGATGAGGCCGAAGCGGGTGGCATCCGCGCCGTATTTTTCGATCAGGTCCATCGGGTCTATGCCGGTGCCGAGTGATTTTGACATTCTTTTTCCTTCTTTAGTTAAAATGGTCGCGTGAATAATAATGTCTTCGAACGGTTCTTTCCCGGCTAATTCTACGCCGGAAAAGATCATCCGAGAAACCCAGAGATTGATTATGTCGCGCGCGGTCGAAAGAACCTGCGTCGGGTAGAAATTTTTAAGGTCTTCTGTTTTGTCGGGCCAGCCGAGTGTTGCCAGGGGCCACAGAGCTGACGAGAACCATGTGTCAAGTACGTCGTCGGATTGAGTGTAGTTTTTTGGTGGACTATTCCCGACATATATTTCCGATTTATTTCGGATTTCGGATTTTGGATTTCGGATTTTTTCCTGTTTTTCGTTAGGATAAAAAACAGGAATCCGGTGTCCCCACCATATTTGCCTCGATATAGTCCAATCTTTTATATTATTCAGCCAGTCAAAATATATTTTTTCCCAGCGTTTGGGGTGGAATTTTACTTTTCCGGATTTGACCGATTCCATCGCTTTTTTTGCCAACTCGTCCATTTTTAAGAACCATTGCATGCTTGGCAAAGCTTCGATAATTGTATTGCAGCGGTAGCATCGGGCAATGCTATGTTTATAGGGCTCTATTTTGTCAATCAAATTAAGTTTTTGCAGTTCTTCGACTACTTTTTTACGGCATTCGGAAATTTTCAAACCCTCGCATATTTTTCCCGCGCCATCCGTCATCCTTCCGTTTTGTCCTATAACTTTGAGTATCGGTAATTTATGGCGTTCGCCAATATCGGCGTCAAGAAGGTCGTGCGCGGGCGTAACTTTTACTGCCCCAGTTCCGAATTCTATCTCTATTTTTTCATCGGCTATTATCGGAATCTCTCTATTTTGTATCGGTAGAAGAAGATTCCTCCCAACAAGATGTTTATAGCGTTCGTCTTTAGGATTTACCGCAACAGCCGTATCCCCGAGCATTGTCTCCGGTCTTGTTGTCGCGACAATAATATATTCCTCTTTTGTATTTTGGATTTTGGGTTCAGAATTTTTAACTAAGGGGTATTTGATAAACCACAAATTACTGTCGGCTTCTTTATATTCAAGCTCAAGGTCCGAAAGGGATGTCGCGCATCTTTGGCACCAATTAATCACTCTTTCTGCCCGATAGATCAAACCTTTTTCATAATAATGAAAGAAGGCGGTTTTGACCGCTTCTTGATATTCCTTGTCCATAGTAAATCGCACGCGCGACCAATCCATGGATGAGCCTAATTTTTTAAATTGATTTAAGATCGTATCGCCGTATTTTTCTTTCCATTGCCAAATTTTTTCGATAAGTTTATCTTTGCCGATATCGTGCCGCGTTAGCCCTTCTTTTTTGAGTTCTTTTTCAACGACATTTTGAGTGGCGATGCCGGCATGGTCTGTCCCCGGGAGCCATAAGGTTTTGAAGCCCTCCATTCTTTTTTTTCTGATGATAATATCCTGTATCGTCGCGTTAAGGGCGTGTCCAATATGAAGGGATCCGGTGATATTCGGAGGGGGGACGGTTATGGTGAACGGCTTTTTATTTTTTGAAGGCAAATTGTCCGGATTAAGATAACCGGATTTTTCCCATATTTTATAAATCTTATCCTCAACCTCTTTTGGGTCGTATTGTGGGGCGAGTTCGCGCATAGATTTGTAATTTAATTATGCAGCACTGTCGTATTGTTTTCAATCAATTACCGCTCTTATTTTTTATCGGTGATAATATAAACAAATCAAGTCAATCTTAAATTGCCGTCAGCTGTTATTTTGTCGGGTGGTATTTTTTTGCAGGTTACGAACGCGGGGAGGGAAATGATGAGAGCATTGTCTCCCGATAATTTGGAGTTAGATGCAAAAAAATTAACTCCAGGCGTCTCTTTCTCAAGCGCGTTTTTTAACTCCTTGCGGAGTTTTTTATTGGCTGAAACGCCTCCTCCCATAATTACCGTTTTTACTTTGTACGCGAAAGCCGCGCGCGTGGTTTTTTTGACAAGAACTTCTACCGCGGCATTCTCAAATTCGCGCGCTACGGCGCTCCTTATTTCTTTTAGGGGATAATTTTTTTTTAGTTCTTCAAGTTTATATAATACGGCGGTTTTTAATCCCGAAAACGAAAAATCGAAATTTTTGGAATGGATCATAGGCCTCGGCAGAACGATCTTTATTTTTTCATCCGATCTTTTATCGGCGAGCCTTGAGATGATTGGCCCTCCAGGATACCCCAAACCAAGAAGGCGCGCGACCTTATCGAATGATTCTCCGGCGGCGTCATCCAAAGTTTCCCCGATGATCTTATATTTTCCAAGCTTTTTAAAGTATACGAGTTCGGTGTGTCCTCCGCTAACCAGCAGGGCTATGGCAGGGTATTTTAAATTAATGATTCTATGTTTCGTGCCCCGTACTTCAAATTTTGATTTTTTCGGCTCAATTAGAGCCGAAAATATGTGCCCCTCCATATGATTTACGGGGATGACCGGTTTTTTCCACAAATATCCGAGAGCTTTTGCGAAATTTATTCCTACCCATAAAGCCGGTTCAAGTCCCGGTCCGCGGGTGACGGCGATAGCGTCAATTTTCGGGGGATTTATGGGTAAAATATATTTTTTAAAAATTTTTAGCAGTTCAGGTTCGCGTTCCAATATTTTTTCCAAATTTTGAATTTTTAATTGCAATTCTGATTTTTCCCTCAAGACTTGCCCGCGTCGGTGCGACCAAGGGGTCATTCTCGGGCCGCAATTTTTTAATTTTACATTGTATAGTTTGGCCTCTTTTAAGGATTGTAAAAGTATCGGGGGGAGGTTTAATTGATGTTCTCTTTTGGCTAGGTTCGGCACCACGCCTCCGAACTTGGCGTGTAATTTTTCTTGCGAAGTTATTATGTGAGATTTAACCTCGATTGCGGGGTTGGTTTTGGCACCCTTAAATTCAACGATTGCGATTGAGGTTTCGTCGCATGAGGTTTCGATGGACAGAATTTTCATTGTTAAATAATAGCCGAATTATCATTAATCCACAATAATAATTCGGCTATTGTTTTTTATTCCGCCGCTCCGGGTGGATTGGTGTAAAAAGGATATTATCCCGAAATAAATCTTAAATATAATAGATAAAAGATATAATGCGTCGGATGTTCGTGGTGATAAAGTGGTTTGTATTGGTTTAAATCGTAACGAGAATTTATTATGAAGACACTGATTTTGTGCGCCCGCGAAGGATTGAACTTCGGGCCTCTTCGATGTCAACGAAGCGCTCTACCACTGAGCTACGGGCGCTATTAATTTGTAGGGGGCATAAACTAAAATCCCAACAAGCTTAGGGTATCACGAGCAGAAGTTTTTTCAATAATTAAATTAAAGGGTCTTTTTTGGTTTCCGGTACCGCGGAATTTTTTGGCGGTTTGCGGGTAATCGCAAATATATAAAAAATTTCAAGGATAGCAAACGTATTCAATATTAAGATTGCTATAAACCAATTTCTTTCGCCTCGTTTAGCCGCCCTCCATAAAGCAACTCCTTTCCATGGAATTGTCCAAAGGCCAACCAAAATCATTATGATTAAGGCGTTGTTGCTAAATTCTACCGGAAAATTATACATAATATTTATTATTATATAATACCACAGAT
>Ga0210057_1009291_pt1 | contig 11410 bp, 10 predicted proteins | sample CryGeyCG2114_010_2_FD_183968 | JGI IMG/M metagenome (GOLD analysis project Ga0210057, IMG submission 183968) | Groundwater microbial communities from aquifer - Crystal Geyser CG10_big_fil_rev_8/21/14_0.10 (SPAdes) (version 2) | ecosystem: Environmental > Aquatic > Deep subsurface > Groundwater ...
ATGTCCTCGAGCTCATCGGCGCGTACTGGTAAATTAATCGCGCCTATTCCTCCAACAAGAATCAATAATAAAATACCAATGAGAATAATCTTCCACATACTGTTTATTATACATTGAGTGGCTACATTCGTTTTTGGGTTTCTCTATTTGGTGTATACTTTCCCTATATATGAATAGGTTTGTAATATATTTTCTTTTATCCCTCTTCTTCCTATTCCTCCTTCCCTCTCCCTCTCATGCAGTTGATCCTACTCCTACCCCACGACATGCAGAATGTGATGCATGTGGGTACTGTAATGGAAGAGATGTCCCGGAAAGTTGGATTGATTGTAGAAATTGTCTGTATCCTAATGTCGCAGCACACAATGGACAAGCGACATCCAATGAGACGCTTGAGGTTATTACTGATCCTGCTGATCCTCGTCTTGATCCTGCAAAAAAAGCATTAAATCAACCCGTTCCTCCCGCACGCGGAAAATACTTTACGCAACTTGGATGTGTTGATACTTCTCTCTCTTCCTTCTCTGATCCGGGAGCAGCTGGTGGGGTGCTCAATTTTATTTTAACAAAGCTCATCTTTCCTGCAACGGGAGTACTTGCATTTGGAGCACTCATCTATGGATCGTTCATGCTCATCACCGCACAGGGCGCAGAGATGCAGATAGCACGAGGTAAGAGATATGTTACCGGGTCTATTGTGGGACTTATCTTTACCTTCAGTGTTGTTCTTATCGTAAATATTATTGGCGGGGATGTGTTGAGGATACCAGGATTGAGTCGAGGAACAATTATCGAGATGACTGTCGTAACATCATGTGAAGGGACAAATGGAAACTGTCCAAGCATTAACCTATACACTACTACTTCTACATCTCTTCCCTCTACATACCCAATTCCGGTAAATGACCCCTGGCATCAAACAATTATTTCTCAAACAACCATTCCGCAAATTAATACTGGCATTGAGGGTGTTGGACATAATGAATTCAAACTTAGTCTTACTCTCGTCCCGCCAAATACTGATAAGCCGTTTAGAAAAACAATTACCGCTTCATTTGAGGATTATTCTGATAACTTGTTTGTTGAATTTGATAATGATCAATGGGGAAATGGTGATAAAAATATCATAATAGAATCAATTACATTTGGAGAAAAAACCTGTACTAACTTTGAGGCGATTTTACATAATAACTCGAATGGTTCCATTTATATCATTCCGAATCGACCGCTACCAGCAGATTTATTTGTCGATGGTATTATTCGATGCACACAGTGGAATTAGAAAAAAAACACTAAAACACATAAATGAGAAGTACTGTCATCAAGCCCGCAAGAAACATCGTGATAAGAAGCGGTTTATCGGTCGTGATGATTTTTTCCGGTCGCTCTCCCTCTTCCTTTTCATACAAAAGCTGAGCATAGCGCGAAATACCATATACTACAAATGGTATAGTAAGCATCATAAGTTTTCGCGCCTCAAGATTTGAGACTGACGAGATTGATTGAAAAATATTTGTTTTTTCACATTGAATAATATCTCTTTGCTTTTCATAAATCTGCTGGCAAATGGTCGGCCTTCCCCCGTAAATTTGCTGTTGTGATGGATCTATATAGAGCGTGTATGTGTACAAGGCATATGAAACAATGGTAAGTGTGGCAAAAGTGGTCGAAAGAAAATAAAGCATATGATCTTTGTATTTAAAAAGGGATTCTCTCGTCTCACTTCCTTGAGTGACAAGCTCCGCATGTCGTTTGACTGAGGCCATAAAGAGAGATATGAAAAAGATTGTCATTAAAAGCCATATTGGCACGTGATACCCCGTAACAACAACACCCGCAAGGGTCCGAAGCACAAAAGAAAATGATATGGTGAAAATATCAATGACGGGATATCGCTTTAGATACAAAGAATAATAAAAATGCAGCAGAAGAAAGATTACTGAAATGAAGAAAAAAGAGAGCGAGAAAAACAACGCAAGAAGGAGCGACACAATAGTCATGACAAATACCAAAAAGGTGGCTTGTGGCATCGTGATTGCGCCTGAAGCAAGTGGCCGATATTTTTTCATCGGATGTTTTCTGTCGTAATGATAGTCAATAATGTCATTTAAGACATATGACGCGGAAGATAACAGACAAAATACAACAAATGCATAGAGGGTTTTGCTAAAAAGATCGGGCTCAAAAAGCTTTCCCGCAAATAAAATTGCCGCAAATATAATGAAGTTTTTGATCCATTGGTTTGCTCTGATTGCTCGGAAATACAACAGCACGGTTGTTTTCATTTAGCCTAAATTATACACCATTTTTATGGTCTATATGACGCGCAAAAGACGAAAAAAAAGAAAGGTGAGAAAGAAAAATAACACCACTTGAAAGATAGGGATGTAGAGAGTCAGAAATATCGTCATAAGAGCAAGAATAAAAAATGCTTCATTGTGTATTGCAGGAAGCAACCCCTTCGTAAAGAGCATGAGAATAACCATGGTAAGAAGAACTTGCTTATCAAACCACCATATTTCCCACCCAAATAAAAGAGCAAATCCTAAAAGGAAACTCGCAATAATGAGAAAAATTTCTTTTGTATCAAAGAAAAAGGGTCCAAAGTACATAGATTATTTTTGGTAACTAAACGTATTGTATCCTACAATCCTTTTACTATTCAACTGGAATGTACACCTTCACAGTTCTACCATCTTCGAGGGTTACTTCACGAATTTCCAAACCAGTTCCCTTGTCTATTTTGATAAATCTCTTCCCGCTCTCGTCAGGCTCTGAGGCGTATACTCCTTTTGCGATTTGTTGAAGTTGTATCCCTTCTGGATGGTTGACGTCTGGAATTTGATTAGTCAACATCTCATCTTGTGATGGAGTTTTTTGAAGTGGATTTTGAATCATCGCAATAAAGTCTGAAGGAATATATCTAAGCTCTGCAATAAATTGTTGGTTGATTTGTGGGGAGTTTGCGATAAAAAGGCGTGGGCTCACCGTCGCAACAAGTATAAGCGCTGCAAATATAGATATAACTATTCCGATTCGCCGTTTGATTTTTTTTGGATTCATAATATTATCCTCCTATTACAATTCCAGTGCCATAACTTGTGTTAACAATCTCCCCTTGTGTATTTCTGTCTTCTGTTGTTTGAAATGTTGCGGTTGTTGCAGACATCACACTACACAACACTGTTCCATTATTATTTGAACAACTAAATGCTTGCTCAGCACAATTTGATCCATCTCGTTTTACAACCTCAACATAGAAATGGTGAGTTTCTCCACTCCCAAGATCTATACTCTCAAATTTATCAATATCTGTAGATCCCGGTCCCCAAAAGGTACTACCTATTGATTCACCTGCTATATGCCCTTGTTTTGCTCCATTTGAGTTTGCATGTGCTACTTTTGGTCCATATTCTGAAGACTTAGCAATAAGAGTTTCGAACTTTGTTATGGTTTTTCCATCAACCTCTATATATAATCCCGATATTGGACATGTGATATTTGTTGGAGTTTGAGTGTTTGATGAAGTGGTGGGAGTGGGCGCGGTTGTTGAGGTTGGTACCGGGGTATTGGTCGGCACTCCTTCACACTCGTAAAGTGCTGGCACACAAACCGATGTTCCAGGACAATACACATAGTTTTCTTGTTGGCATTGTGGTGTTGGAGTTAGGGGTTGTGTGGTTGGAGTGTTCGTTGGCGCTTTAGGGGCGAGGGTATTTGTGGGGATCGTCCATCCATCAGGATCTCCTCTAGAATTGTTCCCCGCAAATAGAGAAGCGACTGTGCTTGCGGGAATGGTTGTAGTTGTCACGCATGTTGGATTTTTGAAACTATATGTAACAATTTTTAAGGTTTTACTTGCATCTATAGTATCTACATATTTATATAAAGGTACACTTCCGACTCCATTTTTCCAAATCCAGTTAATAGTATTTGCTTGTCCTCCTTTTGGATCTTGAGCCGCTATTAAAATGTCGTCTTTCCCGCCATCATTTGGATTGTCATCTTGTATGATCGCACAAACATATTCTTTTTCTTTTGCTGGTACCGTAACCTGACAAACCGGCAACGTAGTTTGAGCAAAATGATTGGAGCCAGACACAAACGAAGGTACACCTAATGGACAATCTACAGTTGATGCTTGTGTGTTTGTGGTATGTTTGTTTTGACCAAAAGACGAAGACATGAGTACTCCCACCCCAGCAATCACAAGCATCCCCATAATAATGAGGGTTGATATTTCGCCTTTAATATATTGGAGATTTCTATACTTCATGAATAGACTGATTATAGCCAGAAATAAACACCAACACAACTCAAATATATACCTGCGGTTGTTGCAAGAAACAATACAATCATCTATGATATAGTCGTTACAGAACGTATGTATTATGAGTCATCCATACCTAATCATCCCCCAACTCATTGCGCAACCTACATGGGGCGGAGACTATCTTCTAAAACTTAAGGGTTGGAATAAATCACAATTATTAGGAAAAATTGGACAAAGTTATGAACTATCAAGCGCTTCACGGCTTGCAGTACATGCAAAAAATAGTGACGATCTCCAGTCACTTACAGGAAATCAGAGTGGTCAAGAATCAATTTTAATCTCAAAACTTGATCCAATCAATTTATTGATCAAGCTCAATCAAGCTCGTGGAAACTCATTCCAACTCCATATGAACCCACATACAAAGGACTTACGGTGGAAACCAAAGCCAGAGTCTTGGTATTTTTTAGAGAATGGATCCATAACTCTTGGTTTGGCTCCTGACGCAGACATTAGTCGATATAAAAATGTTTGTGTTGAAATTGATACATTCATGAATGACGTATCTCGTCGAATAATAAATAGAGAACTGTCACTTGAACTCGCTCGCCTGGAAGCAAGTGATTATATCCATAAAAAAAATCCGTGGCAGTTTGTCAATAAGTACACGGTAAAAAAATATAACTTGATTGACTTATCAATTGGTGCAATCCACCATTCGTGGGAAGAAGATATAGACAATGCTCCTCTGGGAAACATTGTATTTGAAGTACAGATCGAAGCAAGTGACGATGAGGCTACCATACGATCATTTGATCAAGGAAAAATAAAAGATGATGGCTCTGTCCGAAAACTTGCAATAAATGATTATTTTATACACTTAGATTCCGATCCCACTCATAATGATATTTCATATCTAAAACGTTCTCGAGAAAAAAACAACTTACTATCAACTGATTACTATGTTGTTGATATTATTGAACCTCAAGAGAAATTAATTATTCAAACTGAGGGAAAATATCATCATTTATATGTTCGGGATGGATCAGTTTCCATTGTGGGTGGAGGTATTGTGGTAATGGTCGGAAAGGGTCACTCGTGTTTCATACCTTCTTCTCTTGCGCAATACACTGTTGAAAAAATTAAACCAAATTCAGTAGTTCTAAAAACATATTCAGTAAATACTTAAGTAACAAATGTTAATTGTTTAGTTTATTAATTAATAAATTCATATGAAATTTTCCTATAAAAATAGCGTGCTTTCTGAATCTGAGCTCGCTCAATCGCTATCAAAACTCGAACAATACCATTCACATTTGTGCGATGTTGTAAGTAATGGTGGATACGATTCTGCCGAAAGCTCCCTTAATCTTCCTTCTGATGAAAAGATACTAAACAATGTTCTTACTCTTACAAATATAAAGAAAACTGCGGCTCTGAAATATATTTTGGTTGTGGGTATTGGTGGGTCGAACCTTGGAACAAAGGCCGTTTATGATGCATTTTTTGGATATTATGACCTTTTGGAAAGAGAACGTTTTCCAAAAATGATCTTCCTCGATACTCAAAATCCTGACGTTTTGATCAAAGTATATAAGCTCATTGCAGGGCTTTCAAATAAAGAACAGATCATTGTTAATATGATAAGTAAGTCTGGAGGTACAACCGAGACTATGGCAAATGGGGAGGTCATCTACTCTACCCTTTCAAATAAATTTGGAGATATATCTGACCGATTTGTCATCACCACAAATAGTGGTTCAAAAATGCATACGAAAGCATTGGAACTGAATATTTATGTGCTCACCATTCCTGAAACTGTTGGAGGACGCTACTCTGTCCTCTCCCCTGTTGGACTTTTTCCATTGTCTTTAATGGGAATTGACATACAAAAACTAAGAGTCGGTGCGGTTAAAATGCGGGAATTATGCGTTAATTCAACCATTACCTCAAGTCCTGCGGCTATTTCAGCAGTTTTATTATTCCAAAACTCGCTTCTTGGAAAAATATTAAATGATAATTTCATCTTCCTTCCCCAACTTGAGTCTTTGGGGAAATGGTATCGACAGCTCATGGGGGAGAGTGTTGGGAAAGATGGAAAGGGAATCACTCCAACCGTTTCTATTGGATCAACCGATCTGCACTCTGTGGGACAACTTTATCTGGGCGGACCAAAGAACAAAATCACAACATTTATTTATGACCAGAATGATAATAGTGGGGTAATGGTGCCATCAGAACTTACCTTTGGAATAGTTCCGACAATTAGGGGCAAAACCATCTCATGCATTATGCAAGCAATTGTATCGGGTACAAAAATTGCATATGAAAAACAAGACTTGCCATACATGGAGTTTGTGTTTGAGGGGGTGAGGGAGGAAGAAATTGGTTCGTTTATGCAATTTAAGATGATTGAAATGATGTATTTAGGACACCTTTTTGGGGTGAATGCGTTCGATCAGCCACATGTTGAGTTGTATAAAATAGAGACAAAGAAAATATTAGAAGAAGCTTACGCATAAATATGATTATATAATTCCCGCATATTTTCCGCTTATTTCACGCAGCTTGTGTGTTTTGTTTGGTTTTTTGTGGAGAAAAATATTCACAAATGATTGTTTCTACAAAAAGAAGTATTGGTATTGCAAGGAGTACTCCTAAAATACCTCCAATTCTGCCACCAAGGAGAAGGGCAATTAATGTGAGAATTGGGTTTAACCCAACAGCTTTCTTCATAATAACTGGAACTATCAGACCATTTTCAAGTTGTTGCACGATCACGTAGAGTGCCATTGTTGAAAATCCAGCAAAATAACTTTGACTAAATCCAATAATAACTGCAGGTACTGCGGATATTACCGGTCCAAGGTTTGGCACCACTTCTAAAACCCCTGCAAGTACGGCAAGTGGCAATGCATATCGCACACCGACAAGAACCAATCCCACATAAGTAAAAACGCCAACAATTGTCATCAATGCTATTTCTCCCCAGAACCAAGAAGACATACGTTTTTCGGCTAAAGTAAGTGTTTCTGAAAGTTTGTCCGCAGTCTTTTTCCCAAAAAAGTGGTGAAGAAATTTGTCGACTAGGTTTTCTTCGAGTAAAAAATAAAGGGCGAAAAACATCGTTGTAACCACAAAGAGGGTATTTGAAAATACTGAAGAAATGAATCCGAAAATATTATTCGTAACATTTGGTATATATCGTGTTAAATCAGTCACGTTAATAACATTTTCTGTATATGGAAAAACTTGTTGAAAGATAAGAGGCAAACTTCTCAAGAGATTTGAGGTTTCAACAACAATTGGGGGGACTATTATTGAAATGATTGAAAGAAAAAAGAGGATAAAAAGAAGATACACGAGGGCAACAGCAAGACCACGGGGGGCTTTTTTACTTACTAAGTAGACTACCCCTGGACGAAGTGCGCTCATGATAATAAATGCGATAAGGAGAGAGAAAAGTAGATCCCGAATAAACCAAAAGAAATAAAGAGATAAGGGTATGAGGGTAAAAAGAGCTATTGTCTGAGTTGTAATATTGATAGTAATAGTATTCTGTTTCATTCTGTCCTTATTATACATCTAACTACTCTTGTATACGAACCGGCATAATGATATGAAAAAAGGAATCATCTCCCTTAATCTTAAACAGTGTGGGAGTATCGGAACGAAGAAGCTCGATCACAATCTCTCTAGATGAGACATTATTGAGAAAGTCCAACATATATCTAAAGTTGAACGCGACACGGACAGGCTCTCCAACAATTTCAATATCTTGCATGGTGGTATTTTCGGCATTAGCCTCTTTTTTTGGAGCAAGAAGTAAGCCATCTTCTGAAAAGTCATATACAATAATATTAGAGTGGTCTCTAGCAAAGATTGAAATAATTTTGGTGTTTCGAAGTAATTCGTCTTTATTTAGTGTTACGGTTGTGCTCTTTTCATCAGGAATGACGCGTTCATATGGGGGAAATTCGCCGTCTATGAGCCGCGAGTAAAGCTCTTTCTGCCCTATGGTGAAGCGCACGATTTGTTCTTTTTCCGAAAAAGTGAATCCGATTTCCTTATGATCCTTGGATTCTCTTAATACTTCTCGTAAAAAGCTTGATGGAACAATCATTGAAGAAAATGCTCCGGCTCTCTTCTCTTTAATGACGGATAGTCTAAACCCATCTGTTGCAACGAGGGTAAGCTCACCATCAGCTGCGACAAAGTTTATCCCGGTAAGCACTGGTCGTGCTTCGTCGGTCGACGCAGTAAATAATAATCGAGAAAGTTTTTCAGTTAAAAACTCCGTTTTTATTAGTTGTTCCTTCTCTTTGAGCTTAGGAGGATAGGGGAAGTCTTTTGCATCGATGAGTTGAAAGTTTCCTTTTGTCTTCCCTTGGACTATCTGTATCCCTGTTTCTCGTATTTCTACTTCAACATCCCCTGCGGGTAATATCTGTAAAAACTCCATAAGTTTTTTTGGCTCAGTGAAAAAGTCGACCTTTTTAGTTGTTGCTAATGGTATCGTGATATGACAAAAGGCATTGAGATCTGTCGCATAGAAATGCATATTTTTTTTGTCGAGAAGAATATATATTCCTTGTAGTACCGTTGATGTGTTAATCTTATCTGCGGAAAATTTGTACGCCGTTTGTATACTCTCGAAGAAAACATCTTTATCTATTGTAAGATTCATGGATAGTTATATATAAAATAGTAGTATTAGAGGCTGTGGACAAGTGTATAAGATTGTGAACGGATTTTCAAGACAAAAAGAACCAGAGAAAAACCGATGTTTATATCGCGTGGAAACTATGTTGATTGAAAGAGAGCGGTGGTGATCGAGGAAAGTTCCTCACGAAATCCAGCATCTTTCATAGCAAGATTTCTAATTTTATTCATAGCATGCAGTACCGTTGTATGATCCTTACGTTTCACCAGAAACGCAACCTCTTCAAGATTGAGCCTGAGCTCTGTCCGAAGAAGAAACATTGAAACTTGGCGCGCAAGCACAATAGTGCTCTTTCGAGAGGTGCCTTTCACCTGAGATTGCGACACTTCATAAAATGAGCAGACGATTTTAATAATATCCTGAGGTGAGAGTTTTCGTTTCTTTTCAGAGACTTTATCCTTAAAAAAATCCTCCACAAGCTCAAGACTGATAGGGCGGCCACTTGCAGCGCTTCTTGCATAAAGTGAGAGAAGAGTACCCTCAAGTGAGCGTGTGTCAACTACCATCTCAGCAATTATTTTTGCAACCTCAATATTTATCTCGATATCTTTTTCACGCGCTTTAATAAGCAAAATGGCGGTTCTTAGCTCAAAATCTGGTTGTTGGATGTCTACGATCAAACCACCAGAAAAGCGCGATCGCAAACGATCTTCAAGCTTTCGAATTTCGTATGGTGGGCGGTCAGACGTCAAAACCACTTGACCGCCTGCAGAAACAATACTATTAAATGTATGAAAAAACTCTTCTTGTACTGTTTGTTTGCCTGCAATAAATTGAATATCATCGACAACAATGAGTTTCAGTGTGCGGAATTTTTTACGAAAACGGGGTGTTGTTTTTTCGCGTATTGATTCGATAAGTTCATTCATAAAAGCCTCTCCAGAGCAAAACAACACACTACTTTTAGAATCATTCTCAAGGACGATATGTGCAATTGCTTGTGCAAGGTGTGTTTTTCCAAAACCAACCCCACCGTATAAAAACAAAGGGTTGTATGATGATCCGGGAGTTTTTCCTACTGATTGGGCAGCAGCAAAAGCTATTTGATTGGTTGAAGAAACGGCGAAACTTTCAAAGGTGTAATTTGCGCGAAGTCCAGCCTTTCGGAATACATCTTCTTTTGATGGCTCAAAGCTCAAAAGTGGACTTTCTTCTTTTTGTTTTCCTACTGCAATAATGAGATTAATTGTTGTTTTTTTATGTAAATAAAAAGTAAGAAGACCTTCGATGTCTTCTCTCTTTTTTTCTAAATATTTTAGCGCACCACTGCTTGAGCAAGAGAGAACCACAATGTCTTTTTTTATTTCAATTGGAAGAGTATCTCGAAGAATAGAAAAATAAATAGGGTTCTTCTTCTTTTTATCCTTAATAGAAGCCAGAAAATCATCCCAAAAAGACTGCAACATAGGGCTAAAATAGGTTTATGTATAAAATGTGGATAAGTTGTCCACAAACAATAAACATATTAACATAAAGAAATCGGTTTTAGGATACGTTTACAGTTTTGTTTAATATGTCAACCTAAGCACACAGTAAAACTCAAATTAAGAGCATTGAGAATAGGGGTTTTAATATACACACATCAATAGTAAGATATAATTACATATGTTTTTTGATTTATTTTTCCCTGCAAGATGTGTCGGATGCGGGGGGTTTGGAAAATCTTTATGCTTAAAATGTAAAAATAATATCATCCCAACACGTATTGATGTGTGTCCGGGATGTTTCAGACCATCTATTCTTGGAATAACACACTATTATTGTCGCGAAAAGTCATTCCTTGATGGCGCGCTTTCTGTTGTCCAATACCGTGGGGTGATAAGAAATATCATTAAAGAAGCAAAATATAGACTTGCATACAACACACTTGAAGACTTTCTAGAAAATACACCCAAAGCTTGGTACGAAAAGTTTCATACTTTTAGCATGAATTTTCCATCTGCCACACTATGCCCTATTCCTCTGCATGTTATAAAATATAATACGAGAGGATTTAATCAGTCAGATATTCTTTCAGAAACGTTTGGAAAAATAACTTCGCTTAAAATAGAAAAAAATCTTGTGCGAGTCAAAAACACCCTCCCACAAGCAAATCAAAAAAGTCGAGTAATGAGAATGAAAAATATGCGGGGGGCATTTGAAATGAATATTAATCAAAAATCCTCAAGCACAATCATACTTATTGACGACTTATTTACTTCGACAAACACCGCAAATGAAGCTGCTCGCATATTAAAATCAAACGGAATAAAACAAGTATATTTATTCGTTTTGGCTCATGGGTGACACATCTTGTGTTTATTAGCCTATAATGCTATAATGAGTGTATTATGGAATTTAATCGTATTATATCTTTGGTTCTTGGATTTATCATTCTTATTCTTGCCTTCGTCTGGATAAGTAATAAATTTCGC
>Ga0210057_1009292_pt1 | contig 11410 bp, 13 predicted proteins | sample CryGeyCG2114_010_2_FD_183968 | JGI IMG/M metagenome (GOLD analysis project Ga0210057, IMG submission 183968) | Groundwater microbial communities from aquifer - Crystal Geyser CG10_big_fil_rev_8/21/14_0.10 (SPAdes) (version 2) | ecosystem: Environmental > Aquatic > Deep subsurface > Groundwater ...
GTGCGGCTTGAATAGTATCATGATCTCTCATTTCTCCAATAAGCACGACATCAGGGTCTTCACGAAGCACTGATCGCAGGGCTTTTGACCATGAATGAGTGTCAGAATGAAGCTCTCGTTGAGAAATGATCGATTGGTTTGGCGTGTACACAAACTCAATCGGGTCTTCAATGGTTATGATGTGGCGCGGCGAATTATGATTTATTTCATCAATAATAGCTGCAATGGTGGTAGATTTTCCTTCACCGGTTGGTCCGGTAAGAAGCACCAATCCTTCCTTCATTTCCGCGAATTTATGCAGGGTATTGGGAAGACCTAGTTCTTCAATAGTCCGTATTTTACGAGGAACCGCTCGAAAAGCTGCAGCATGACCCCCACGCATTACATAGTAATTGACCCGAAAACGCATATCTTTCCAATCATATCCAAAGTCAATTTCTTTATTTGTTTCAAACTCTTCTTTTTGAGCATTATTTAATAGAACTCCCAGAAGCAGTTTTGTATCTGCGTTTTGAAGCACTGGTTCAGACAGTATTGGCATAAGAACATCGTACAATCGAATCGTTGGCTTATAGCCGGGGGTGATGTGTAAATCTGATGCGCCTTTTTCAACGGTGTATTCAAATAATTGTTCGATATTCATTAGTTTTATTTAACTTGTTTTACTTAACTCATCTTACTATTTATCGTCATCCCGAATTTATTTCGAGATCTGATTGGGATGCGATCCGCCAACTGGCGGACAGCATGACGCATGTTTTGTACTTGCATTACTTACATTATTATTATGCCGCCTCAGTTACGCGCATCACTTCCTCAAGAGAGGTCTCACCTCTGAGCGCTTTCAAAAAACCGTCTTGTTTCATTAAGACCATCCCTTCTTTTTGAGCTTGCGCAACAATTTCTTGTGATGGTCGTTCTTTTAATATTAAATCATTTATGGCAGCAGATGTTTTTAATATTTCATAAATGCCGATTCTTCCTTTATACCCGGAGTTATTACAATCCTCACATTTCTTACCACGAACGAGTTGAATTGGCCGGTCAGTTTGGTATTCTTTTGGAAGCAGCGGACCCAATACTTCACGGACCGTATTTTGAAGCTCGATCGGTGGTTCATAAACTTCTTTACAAGTCTCACATACGCGGCGGACAATTCTTTGTGCCATTGCAATACTTAAGACTGAGGCAATAAGAAATGGTTCTCCCCCTAGATCTGTCAGACGAGGAATGGCTGTCGCGGCATCGTTGGTGTGAAGGGTTGAAAAGACGAGATGGCCGGTAAGCGCAGCTTGGATTGCAAGTTGGGTTGTTTCTGTGTCTCGAATTTCTCCCACCAGTATAATATTTGGATCTTGTCGAAGAAATGATTTAAGACCAGTTGCAAAGGTAAGCCCTGCTTTTGTGTTAATTTGTACTTGATTAATGCCTTCAACTTGATATTCTACTGGATCTTCAAGGGTGACAATGTTTACGGCCTTTGTATTCAGTCTACTAAGAACGGAATACAACGTAGTGGTTTTTCCCGATCCGGTTGGTCCGGTTACGAGTACAATTCCATAAGAACGTGCAATGCCATCTTCAAATCGCTTGAGCTGTGCTCCATCGAGACCCAACTCTCCAAGAGAGGGCATTCCTCCCGATTTTCGCAGAAGTCGCATCACAATTTTTTCGCCATTTACGGTGGGGAGGGTGGATACACGAAGATCAATCTCTTCTTCCGTATTTTTATAGTTGAATCTTCCATCCTGTGGAACTCTCTTTTCATCAATCTTCATCTCAGACAGAATTTTAATGCGCGACACTAGCGACTCATGAATGCTGGTGGGGAGAGATAGCTTCTCCTGCAAAATACCATCAATGCGGTATCGAACGCGTGATTTCAATTCCTGAGGCTCGATGTGAATATCAGATGCGCGGCTCTTCATCGCAAAATCCAATATGGTGTTCACTATTTTTGCAATGGGTGCATTATTAAATTCTTTTGATGTTCTGATCCCTGTTTTGACGGTGGATTTTTTTTGAGGCTCAACCTGGGCAATTGCTTTTTCTACTTCCGGTGAAATACTGCGTGTATACCCAACACTTATGGCCTTTGAAATATCTTCAGGAAGAGCGAGTGCCAGTGTTGTTTTGATTCCCGCCTTCATCTCTATAAAATCTTGTAAATTTACATTGAGCGGATCTGCCGAAGCAACATATAGTCGCTTTTCCTTGTCGTCATACATATACGGAATAATTGAGTGTCGTTGTGCGACGGATTCAGGAATATAACTCAAGGCTTGTGGATCTACTGCAGTTGTTCCAATATTGATATATTTGACATTCAAAAATTCTGCCTTAATTTTCATAATTTCATCCGGAGAGATGGTGGTATACTGAAGCAAATACAGGTCGATTGGAAGATCGCGTTTCAATGAATCAACCTCATATTGACTTGCTTGTTCGTCGGTGATGAAGTTCTTTTCGACCAGTTTACTTAAAAATTGTTTCGGAGTAATACCCATTCTTTCACTATATGTTTTTTACCAATGAATTTCAATAGAAAGCACCCAATATGAGTCTTCCCCTTTTAGTCCAAACGCACGATCGTCTTTCATTTCACACTATTCTCAAAAATGAAGGAATTCGTATTGAAGAAAGTAACTGCATAATCATTGAGCCAAACGGTCAAAACATTCGTATCGATCAAATTCGTGACTTGCGGAAATATCTCGTAAATTCTGGCAAATCCTCACGGCAAATTATTTTCTACTCGTTTCAGAAAGCATCAATTGAAACGCAAAATGCACTGTTAAAACTTTTGGAAGAAGCGAGATCAACGTTTCGATTTGCCCTTCAAGTTGAGTCGATTGAGCAGGTACTCCCGACGATACGATCACGGTGCAAAATTATGGTGAAGCCGAATACTGATTTGACAGCACCTTCTCTGGTGATTTCTATTTCAGATGTAGTCGGAAACAATTTCTTTAATAAAAGAATGTCAGTAACAAAAAAAGATGAATCCGAACTGTTTTTTCATGAACTCCTTGCGGTACTTCGCACACAATTGAAAAAGGGGGAAATGTGGACGATACCCGTAATAAAAAAAGCCCTTTCTCTCTTACACCTCTTAAAACAAAATAACTTAAATCCACAACTTGCGGTAGATCAATGCGTGCTTCTGATCTCTTCAGTATATAGATAATATCCGACTCAGTTTACTTCTGGGGATGTTTCGATCTATAATAAATATATGAGCAATGTACGAAATCGTTCCGGATTTTCTCTCATAGAAATTATCGTTGTCGTTGTAATAATATCAATACTCGTTGCGATTGGTTCAACTTCATATACAACATATGTTGAAAAAGGGCGGGATGATCGACGAATTTTGGACGTTGAGATGCTTCGGGAAGTTCTTGAAAAATACTATTCAAATCAAGCTGGTGGATTTTACCCTCTTGATACGAGTGATTTAATTGTCGGCGGATATATGCAACGTCGTCCTGCTGATCCCGTGACAAATCAACAAGGCGCGTATCGCTACACTCCCCTTCCCACTGGATGTGATAATGCAACTATATATTGTTCAGATTATACCCTTGAAGTTGATCTTGAAAGAAAAGGATCTCAGTATGCTGTTAGTTCCAATGAAATTAACGGTACCATTGTTCCATAAAAATATGTTCAATAAACACCATTTCAATAACGGATTCTCATTAATAGAGCTTGTTGTGGTAATATCCATCATCGCCATTGTCACCGGTGCGAGTGTTAATGTGTATAAAAATTCAGTAAATGAGCGAAGATTAACTACCGATGTCAAACTCGTCTCAAGTATTATTGAGGAAACAAAACAGAAAGCTCGAGCTCGAGATGTCTCTCCCGATACAAACTGTACGAACTTCCAAAGTTATAATCTTATTATAAATCCTACAACAAAAACGATTTCCCAGTTATTTTTATGTGATGGCAATTCTCAAACAATTGCTGAGTATCAGATTGAAAATACTGTTTTCGAGCAGCCTACTTCAACCATTGGTTTGACATTTATTTCTCCGACAGGAGAACATACGAGCCCAGAGCCAACGCTCATTTTGAAAAATCTATCAACAAATACGTGTGTTTCAATTGAAATTCCTCAAATTCAAACAGTAATTGTCAGTGATCCATTTAGCTGTTGATATGTATAAAAAAAACACTCAGCAGTCGTCATTTAGTATTATTGAGGTCATTGTTTTTGGTTCAATGCTCAGTATAGTTCTTGTTGCTGCGGTCGCGTATACGGTTCGTTTGGTTTTTACCATGACACATGACAGACACAAATTACTTGCAACACATTTTGTTGAGGAAACACATGAATGGCTTAATGGTGAACGAGAATCTGATTGGGAGCAATTTCAAAATTATTCATCTACTACCGGAACAACATACTGCATCAATGATCCTTTGAATCTATCAACAACACTTGCCTCGCTTTCAACGGGCTTGTGTGGATTTACCGGAGTAGGTACCGCATCTCCTACAAACCCATTGATATTTCGAAGACAATTAATCCTCAGTAAAGATCAAGCGGGCATTGCTACTCGAGTAACCGCAACGATTCAGGTGTCATGGCAAGATGAAGGAGTACCTTATTCAGAAGAAATTGTTACCGTTTACTCTGTGTGGGAATAACTTTATGAAAAATAAAAAAAAAGGTTTTTCTTTGCTTGAAATTATCGTTGTTTTGGGAGTACTTGGATTACTTCTTCCATCCGTATTTGGTATCGTATATATTATCATGCAACAACAACTGCGCATTCACAGACTCTCTCAAACAAAACAGCAAGGAGATCTTGTATTGAATTATATGAAAGAATCAATTTCAAGAAATGCTGTTGGAGTAGGAAGTGCTTTGGGTAGTCCACAATGTGTGAATTCAGCAAGCACCTATTCAAATGCCTCTGGTGAGTTTAACTTCACTTTGGACAATAGCGCAACTCCTGATATGTTTTCTTTTGAAGAAAATGCCGGAGAGCTTGTTTTTACTCAAAAAACATACGATACGATGCTTCTTGATTATACGACGGATGATATCAGTCTCAATGACTCTGCTACCGTTGTAGTATCAAATTTTGTTATTGAATGTCAAAGGCGTTCTGCTGATTTGGTAAATGTGAACTTCTTTCCCGTGGTTGGATTTGAGTATGATGCAACATTTGTTGATACAACGCCAACTGCTCAAGAAGGAGTTGTATCATTACATTATCAAACAAAAGTTAAACTTCGACGAACGCCGAATTGATTTTTTCCTCATTTTTTTGATAAGCTAATACTATGGCATCTACCTTTTCTATTGATATCAGTGAACAGTATACGCGTGTTGCTGATCTTGCCCTTTCAAAAGGCAAAATAGAGCTCTATTCCTTAGGGTATGATAACACTTCGCTTAATTATTATTCAAATCTCACTGACCAGTCTGCAAAAGAGGAAGCAGTCTTACTTTCAAAACTGCGTAAAGAACTCAATATCAGCTCAGTAAACGCAAATGTTGTTATTCCTGATTCGCTTACCTATTCCCAACTCCTTCTGATGCCCAATTTGCCGGAGGACGAACTGGTAAAATCGATCCGACTTCAGGCAGATGAATTTGTGCCGCTCCCGATAGATGATGTATATATTGATCTTGAAGTAATCTCAAAGCTGAAAAATGGGAAATTACTCATTGTGTTTATTGCAGCTCAAAAGAAAATTGTTGATCATATCAGTATGACTCTTGATCTTGCGGGAATTGAACCAGCAACGCTTGAAAACGAATTAAGTGCCGTCGGGAGATTCGTATCTGAGGTATATGTGTTTGTAAAAACACCATCAATCATAATCAATTTTGGATTTGGATCAAGTTCTATATATGTGATGAATCCTCCTTTCCCCTACTTTCAAATTACCCGAACAACTCGCATTGGATTTGATATTATTCTTCGCGATCTCATGGCAAATGCAAATCTCACGAGTGACAAGGCATTTGAAGCGCTCAGTACTATTGGGCTGAACCCACAAGGGAGTATCAATATTTATGCAACTATTTTTCCCGTATTTAATGAGCTTATCACTGAAATTGAAAAAACAATTCTTATGACAAAAGAAAAATATCATGTAAAGATCAAAAATATCTATTTATTCAACTATGATAGTCATATTTCTCTTCTTCATGAAACAATTCAAAGTAAAGTTTCCCTTCCTACACAATCGCTTCCGTTGTCAAGTATTCTTGTTCCAAATCCCATAACGCAAACATTTTCACATGTACTTTCAACTTTTATACCAGTTATTGCAACCCACCTACGATGAAAAGGAGAATTAATTTATTCTCTCAGCGAATTGATAACCAAACAGCAAAAAGATATTTACGCACTAGCCAACGAGTGACATACGGTGTTTTGCTTTTCGGAGTTATCGCTCTCATGGCGCTTTTTGGTACCTATATCTACTTGAGCAACAACCTTGCTGAGTTGAATACTAAAAAAAACACGTATGAGAGATATATTTTAACGAACAAATCGTTTAACCAGGACATCAAAAACTTTGTACAAAAATTTTCTCTTTTAAAGACCTATATCAAAACTGATGCTAATGGATATAGGTATTATCGCGACCTTATCGCAATTCTTGAGCCTGCGGGTATTGCTGATAATATCGATACCTTTTCAATAGACAATAATCAAGATCTCGATTACTCCATCAAGGTATTAACCTATGAAGAAGGAATTCAAGTTTTGGATTTTTTTGAACGACCAGACGTTCTTGATCATTTTAATTCACTGACCCTTGAGTCGTTTAATATTACTCAAAATGAAGCGGAATATACCCTGACATTTAATGGTATTATGAAATCTCGCAAATAATATGGAAGGACTAAACAAACTGAAATTACTTATCAGCAAAAAATACATTTCCGTCGTGCTTTTTATAGTACTTGATATCGTATTTTTAGTATTTATATCATTTCTTGGGTATAAAATATACGGCGTATATTCTGAAATACAGACTTTAAAAACCGAAATCGATCAGTTGAGATCATCTTCACTTCTTATCAAAAATAATAAAGATCTATTAGAAGACAATATCGGTGAATACAATGCGGTACTTGATAGTATTATTCCTGATACAGAGACCTATTTTCAAGTTATTTCAGCATTTGAACAACTTGAGGCGAAAACGGGAGTAAATATCGAGTCATATAGTATAAACCTTTTAGAAACAACCGAAGACAAAATGTCCTTAAGTCTAACTATTACCGGAACAAAGGAATCAATAGAAACACTTTTTGAAAATTATCACTATTTTGGAGGTAGACTTATAACAAATGAGAAATTAGATTTTACTCCGGAAGGTTTGGGCTCAATGACTTTTCCCGTAAATTTGTTTCATGCAGCAACCGATGAATCCACAACAGGTAACTCAGGATCAAATGTCATTTCAAGTGAAGATATTGAGTTTATACAACAGATAGCAGATAAGCTATAAACGTCCAATTATTTGAAATCAATTCTTTTTGGGTTTGAAAGAAGTCTTTTAAGACCTTCGGAGATTTGAACACCTTTTTGCTGCCAGTATTCAAATCGCTCTTTTACAATATCTATATTTTTATCTTCCAAAAAAGGATTGTACGTACCGATGTTTTCAATACATGCCCCATCTCGTTTTTTTCGCTTATCAAGCACCACAATACGATAAAATGGTTGCTTCCGTTTTCCAAAACGCATCAATCTAAGTGTGACTGCCATAATAGTTAAATGTAAGATTCTTAAAACGTTATTATAAAGTGCGAACTATAAATTATCCAGTGCATTTTGCGCAGCAAGTTCTTCAGCTTGCTTTTTTGATTTTCCTATCCCTGATCCCATTTTGGTTTTTTTTAAAAAAACATCAACAGTAAAGGTTTTTTTATGTTCAGGACCATCTGCCGCCGCAAGTTTGTAGGTAGGAAGTTCTTTAAAATCTGCCTGACTGATCTCCTGAAGACGACTTTTTGGTGACAAATACAACTTCTTTTTTATGATTTCATCAAGTCGCTTTGAAAAGAGATACTTCACGATAAAGTCATATGCGGTATCAAATCCCTTATCAATAAAAATTCCTGCAATGAGCGCTTCAAAAAGATCTGCCAAAATATTAGTTTTATCTCTCCCCCCACCTTTTTCCTCTCCTTTTGATAAATACAAATACTGACCAAGTGAAAGCTCTCGCGCAACGTGCGCCAGACTTTCTGTTCGGACAATTGAGGCTTTTATATCTGTATAGTCTCCTTCCTGAAGATCGGAATAGTTTCGATACAAATATATTGAGGTGGAAAGAGAAAGCACGCTATCTCCCAAGAATTCAAGCTTTTCGTTTGAGGGAAGATCAAAATCATGCACTTCATTGAGATATGATCGATGAACAAATACGTTTTCAAGTAATTTCTTGTCTTTAATCGTGATTCCAATCTGTTTTTCAAGTTGGGCTCTTTTGAGATTCATATTGATTTAGTGGTATTTGCTTCCGAATTGATTGACCCAAGCACAGCATTAATAAATGCATATGAGCGTTCATTTCCCAGTTCTTTCGCAAGTTCAATAGCTTCATTAATAACTACTTTTACCGGTTCCTTTTTTTCAACCATGAGTTCATATACCGCTAGTCGTAAAATGCTTTTGTCAATTTTTGCAATTTTATCCAAAGGATACTTCGGCGCATGTTTTTTGATATGATGATCGATCTTATCAAGATGCGTGATAATTTCTTGGGTTGTGGTGTTATCGTTATGTGGAAGAATTTGATTCAAATTGTCATTTACAAAACAAAGCGCATAAAGATTTTGAACAATATGAAGTCGTTTTGAGTGCCGTTTGTCCATATGGCTTTATCAAAGAGGTGAGTGTGAAATATTAAGAGACCTATTAAAATTCTCTTTATACTTTACACACACCTACTAAACGAGTAATGAGTTACTTATTACAGTTTTTACAAACTTGTTGTGCAAGTTTGCGATTTCCACAGTTTTTACACGTCACCAGTTGTGGTAATGACTGTTCCTGTTTGCGTGCAAGAATTCGTTTCCCTTTTCTTGCTGTTGAATGTTTTCGTTTTGGTTGAGGAGCCATAAAATAGTATATTCACAAATATAATAAGCTCTAATGATACCATGTAACTATTCTCAAAACAATGGCATTAATGCCTTAATTTTTATCAATAAGATTGAGTTGATACGAATCAATAATTCGTTTGAGTTTTGGTGTTTTATCAACTGAATATTTTTTCAAATAGCTATCAACCGCCTTTTTCGCTTCAAATACAAGCTTTGTGTCGGTAAGATCTGCAATCTTCAAATCTGAGTATCCGTGTTGTTGCGTTCCATAGATTTCTCCTGGTCCTCTGATCTTCAGATCATATTCTGAAAGCTTAAGCCCTGATGTTGTTTGTGCAAAGAATTTGAGTCGCGAACTATTTCTGTTCTGGTGAGTCGTAAATAACAGACAATAGGACTGTTTTTCGGCACGTCCCACTCTCCCGCGCAGCTGATGAAGCTGTGCCAAGCCAAATCGTTCGCAGCCTTCAATAAGCATGATGGTCGCATTGGGCACATCCACCCCTACCTCAACCACCGATGTTGAAACCAAAATATCAAAAACTCCTTTACTAAATTGATTCATAACCTCCTCTTTTTCTTTTGATTTCATTTTTCCATGCAAAAGCGCCACATTGAGAAACGGAAAAATGTTTTTCTTAAGATGTTCGTACTCTTCTTTTGCGGCTTTTATCGAAGTCATTGATTCATGTTCAGAGGTTTCAATGAGGGGGCAAATGATATAAGCCTGAATTTTTTCTTCAGTAATTTGTTTTGCAATCCATTGGTACCCTGCTGATCGTTTGGCAGGTGGTGTGACATATGTTTTAATCCGTTTTCGTCCTTTGGGAAGCTCATCAATTATTGAAAGATCGAGTTCACTATAAAGTGTGAGAGATACCGTACGGGGGATCGGTGTTGCAGTCATCGTCAGAAGATGGGGGTTTATCCCCTTTTCCTTGAGAAGCGCTCGTTGTTTGACGCCAAATCGATGCTGTTCGTCGATGACGACAAATCCGACGTCTCGAAAATCATATTTAGCAGAAATGAGAGTGTGTGTTCCGATAATGATGTCAAAAGACGATGCGGTCTTTTTTGAAGTAATATCTTTATGAGACCCAGTTTGAAGCGCGACTTTGATCTCCAAATCTTTCATAAGCGTAGAAATGGTACCATAATGTTGGATCGCGAGTATCTCAGTTGGCGCCATGATCAATGTTTGCTTTTCATTAAGAAAGACAGCATATGCGGCAATTGCGGCAACCACCGTTTTTCCTGATCCGACATCACCTTGTAAGAATCTATTCATTGGGTTTGGTTTTTGAAGGTCGCCCAATATTTCATGAGTTGCACGCAGTTGTGCCGTCGTAAGCGAAAAAGGGAGACGTTCGATAAACGTTTTAACATCATTTTTTTGCTGTTCAGTCAGATGGATTGGTGTGGTTGTTTGCTCTTTTGACCACCGTTTCTTGATCAACTTAGAGGAAAGAATGCGAATAAATAATTCATCAAATCCCAGACGTTTTTTTGCTATCTCGACATCAGCCACTTTTGTTGGCTGATGAATGGTCTGAATTGCCCGATCCAAACTGATCAATCCATATTCCTTTAAAATATTATCGGGAATATATTCAATTGAGTTTTCAGGGTTTTCAAAGACCGTGTCAAGTACGTGGCAGACTTTGTCTCGAATCGTTTTTGAAGATAGTCCATATACCGATGGGTACACTGGCACAATTCTTCCGGTATGTTTGGTCTTTGAGTCGATAAACTCAAGTGGTTCATACTCCACCGGTTTCATGACCACAGATTTTCCGAATGACTCAATTGTCCCTGATGCAGAGATGCAGTTAGCGCTTTCCAGTATTTTTGCTAAGTAGGGTTGGTTGTACCAAATAAGTTCTATCTTTCCGGTATCATCTCGAAGCGTCGCCTTTTGAATAGTGATACGACTGCGTGTTGGCACGACTTTGATCGACTCCAACGTACCCAGAATGGTCACCGTTTCTCCCGGCTGTACTTGACCAATTGGTGAAACAACAGAAAAATCATTGTATCGAAACGGATAATAATGCAATACATCTTCATACGTATGTACTCCCATTGCATGAAGGCGTTGTGTCGTGCGTGAAGCTGTTTTTGGAAGTTTATCTATTGAAGTCGAAAGCATACAAATTTTTGACTACCAAAAATAAAAGAACCCATTAAAAAAGAAAAAAGGGAGCAAAGCTCGTGAGGACGAGAAGCAATGTTGCTATGATGATAATAACCTTAACAATATTCCTAAATTGAAAGATTTTCTTTAGTTTTTTCTTCATGAAAGTATTTTAGCATATG
>Ga0210057_1009293_pt1 | contig 11409 bp, 12 predicted proteins | sample CryGeyCG2114_010_2_FD_183968 | JGI IMG/M metagenome (GOLD analysis project Ga0210057, IMG submission 183968) | Groundwater microbial communities from aquifer - Crystal Geyser CG10_big_fil_rev_8/21/14_0.10 (SPAdes) (version 2) | ecosystem: Environmental > Aquatic > Deep subsurface > Groundwater ...
ATCCTGGCCCTTTATGAGGCCCTAAGACTAATTGCCAGGGAAGGGCTGGAGAAGAGATGGGAAAGGCATAGGGTCAGTTCTACTGCCTTGCAAACCGGAATACAGGCCATGGGACTGGAGCTTTTTATTCCGGTTGAATATAGACTCAATTCCGTAGTCGCCATAAAAATTAATGATGGGGTTGACTCTTTCAAATTGCGCAAAAATATGGCGCAAAATTATAATGTAGAAATATCGGGCGCCTTTGGGCTTCCCATTTTGCGCATTGGCCAGATGGGCGAGCAGTGTCGTTCCCACAATCTTTTAAAAACGCTCTACGCTCTCGGTATGTGTTGTCGTCAAGAGGGGATGAATGTTGATGTGGCGGCCGGCATGGCACAGATGGAAGAGAAGCTGGCGCCAGAGCTAAAATAATTATGATCTTAAGGAAAGAATGAGCAACTATAGTGTGAAGCTACAAATTATTTTTGTTTTAAGCTTTGTTGCGATTCCATTTTTGTTTTTGTCGGCCCAGGCAGAAAGTGAAAAATCGGCTGAGGTGTTTAACCATGGCCTGGACTATATCTTTGAGCATCATTCAACATTAAATGGAACTAATAAGACTAAAAATATAAATTTTGGCAATTTGCTTGTGTCAGGGAATTGGGATTTTGATAAAATCATGCCATACCAGGGATGGGGTTTGGAAGGCTCGATAATGGCCACCCATGGGCGATCGCTTTCAAATAAGCTCGGGGATATTCAAACCGCCAGTAATATCGATGTCAGTGGCATTAACAGCTTCAAAGTTTACCAACTGATACTAAGCTACCAATTTTATCCCAATCATTCATTATTGGCGGGACTGATAGATTTATCCACTTGGTTTAATATCAATCAAAGCGCTTTGTTGTTTATCAATTCTTCCGCTGGGACCTCAGCTGAGCTGGGATCTTCAGGTTTACTTGGGCCATCCATTTATCCTTATCCATCGGCCGGTCTATTTTTAAATTCTAAATTTGAAAATAGTGTCTATGTCATGGCGGCGCTAATGGATCAAAATGCCGGTAACCCATCCAACCCAAAGTTGACCAAGACGCAAATGAAACTTACGCCTAAGCATTATTTTGGCCTAACTGAAATTGGCCTGGATAATGAGAATCGAAAACTTGCTTTAGGTTTTTGGAAGTACGGCGAAAAATTTAATGACTTAAGCGACACACAGATAAATAGCGCTGCTCCCATTCAAAGAACTGCACAAGGGGGCTACGTATTATTTAATTATAAATTCGGCCGCCTTGATCCTTTTATTCGCTATGGCCGAACTGGACGCGATATTCAAAATATCTATGCTAACTTAGTTTTGGGTTTTAATTATTTTTCGCCACTTAAAAGAGAGGATGACATCTTCGGTGTGATGGTCAGCAGGGCATACCTAAGTGATAAATATAAAGCGACAAATATTGCAACGATACGGCATGATGAAGTTGCCTATGAGGCCATCTACAAAATAGGATTAAATAAACAATATAGTTTCTTTCCAAGTTTTCAATATATTACTCATCCTAGCGGAAGAAATGACCGAAAGGCAATTCAGCTCGCCAGCATGAGATTTGCCATGCACTTGGAGTGATTTATGTACCACAAAAGGTGGCGCGAACTCTTTCCTGGGGTAAAGGCGCCCTTTTAAAAATCTCAAATTCGGACTGCTCTTGAAAAGGTTTTTCCAGAACCTGATTTAATTGCCTAAAGATTGAGAGATCTCCTTGCTCGGCATGCTTAATTGCCCGTTCAACTTGATGATTTCGGGCAATGAACACGGGATTGACGCTTTCCATGCTATTTTTGACCTGGCCTAGATCTAGAGATTGTTGTTTAAGTCTAAAGCGCCAGATAGATTCAAATTGTTTAAACTCGGGAGTCATCTTGAAAAGGCAATTCTGTTCATCGCTTGCCAGGATTTGTGATAAATGGCGAAAACTCAAAGTGTAATCAAGCTGTTCACTTTGAAGATAGGTAAGCCAAGCATAAATAAGTTGTTCATCTTCATCTCTATAGTTATCCAATCCGAGCTTTTGCAGCATGCGCTCGCCCCATGTTTTTTTTAAGAGATCTGGAATGAGTAATAACTCTTGATTGATAATATCGACTGCGGTTTTCTGATCTGGATGCGCCAAAGGTATGAGACATTCGGCCAGCCGGGTTAAATTCCAAAGGGCGATATGTCCCTGGTTCATATAGGCGTAGCGGCCATTTTGATCAATAGAGCTAAAAACCTGGTCAAAATTAAAATTGTCCATAAAGGCGCAAGGGCCGTAATCAAGGGTCTCGCCTGAGATAGTCATATTATCTGTGTTCATCACGCCGTGGATAAATCCCAGCGCCATCCACTGCGTGACTAAGGATATTTGCGCCTTGGCCACTTGGCGAAGAAATAAGGCCGCAGCATTATTGTCATTTTTGATTTCAGGGTAGTGGCGTAAAAGAGCATAATCTAATAATGTCTGTACTCCTTCTGTATCGCCCCGGGCGGCAAAATATTGAAAAGTACCGATACGAATATGACTGGAGGCCACTCTAGTTAAAATAGCGCCAGCAAGAGGACGGTCTCTATAAACCATATCGCCACTTAAAGTTGCTGCCAGTGATCTTGTGGTTGGAACTCCCAGATGAAACATCGCCTCACTTAAAATATATTCACGTATGACAGGCCCAAGCGCTGACCTGCCGTCTCCATTGCGAGAAAAATCAGTCACTCCGGAACCTTTAAGTTGAATATCAAATCGGCAACCATCGGGCGCCACAACTTCTCCTAGTAAAATGGCTCGACCATCGCCAAGCTGGGGCACAAAATGCCCAAACTGGTGTCCGGCGTAGACCAAAGCGATAGGGTTTGAACCCGCAGGAACCAGATTGCCGCTAAAAATATTGCTTAATTCAAGTTGCGACAGGGAATTAAAGTCTAGGCCTAATTGCGCCGCCAGCGGTTCATTTAATTTTAATAATTGTGGAGCTGAAGATCTTGCAGGAAGAGCATTGGCGTAGAATCGCGGCGGTAATTTGTAATATGTATTATCAAATTGCATAAAGATTAATTTTGATTAGATCTCCTATGAACTTCTTTCAGAATCCAAATTAGAATGTAATTCACCACCAGTTGAGGGGTGGGGCAAGATATGGTGTAGTTCAACTTCACCTTCTATCTTGCGCTTGGGATTATGCAATATTTGTTGTTTTTTGTCCCCTAGATTTCGCAGCGTTTTAAAGTGGTTTTTAAGCGCTTGCCAATAGGTTGGAATGGAATAGTAGGGGTAATCAAACTCTTGGCATGTTCTTTTTACAATAGCAGAAAACTGGGGATAGTAATAATGGCTGATGTTAGGGAAGAGATGGTGTTCAATCTGAAAATTAAGTCCGCCGGCAAACCATGTGACAAATTTATTATGAGGGGCAAAATTGACTGTAGTGGTAAGTTGCAAAAGTGCCCAGCTTCTATCTAATTCACCTGACAGTGGATCAACCACAGGATTATCACTTTCTTGCATAACGTGCGCCAATTGAAAAATAGCGGCAGAAGTTAGGCTATAGCAAAAATGGTAGAGCACAAACCCGACTAGATATTGTCCAATTGAGAAAAAACACAGAGGTAGCAGCACGGTTAAACTATAATAAATCATCTTGGAAAACCAAAATTCCAGGTGGTCATTCAGTTTCATTTTGGGAATTCGCTGCCATTCATTCATGTTTAAAGTAAAATAGTTAATATAGTCTTTTACAAAAAACCACTCCAGCGTTGTCAGGCCATAAATAAAAGGAGCGTAGAGATGTTGAAACTTGTACTTTGGGGCCCATGCTTGATGTGGGCTTAAACGCAGGCCTTCTCTGGTTTCCAGGTCATCGTCCCATTGTTTTATGTTGGGATATTGATGATGAAGATAATTGTGTTTATGGCGCCAAAAATAATGACCAGGGCCAAGCAGGGCACAGGTCAAGAAGCTGAAGAAATGGTTAACTTTTTTGCTACTAGAAAGTGAACCGTGGATGGCATCGTGAAAGAGATTAAAACCCAGACCAGCATTGCTGATACCATAACTGATACAGGCAAATAGCTTTATGAAGTTATTTTCAAACAAAAAGATGCTAATAAAACTCGCCAACATCCACAAAATAATGACAAATGATTTTAAATAAATTTGAGCATCATCTTTACCGGGTTTCTGTCCCAGATGCTGCTCAATTCTATTTTTTAGAACTCGCATGAAGTCAGAGTTATTGCAAATTTTGGGCCTTACCAAGTTTGTTTTGTTCATTTGACTTTGCTGTAAATGGAATGGGACTGCTAGAATCAGTGGCGAGGTAACTAAAGGCAAGAAAATAATGCCAGAAGGGCAGTTGTAAGAGCATTACCGCGCGACTCTGGGCACAATTTAGCAATTTTTATTCGGAAGAAAATATGTACGATATTTTATATTTAGTCTTTGCAGCAGCACTTATCCCGCCTTGGCTTTTACTCATGTTTTTTCCCTATCATCAAATCACCAAGAAATATGTGCATTCGGGTGTAGCAACAATTTTTTTTTCTATCTGCTATTTTGTACTGACAATTGAAAATTCAGGCAGACCAGAGGGGGGAAATTTCTTTTCTTTAAAAGCAACTATCGTTTTACTTTCTCATCCTCCTTCAATGTTGCTGTCTATGATTCACTATTTTGCGATTGATCTACTCGTGGGAAGTATGATTGTAAAACATGCCAAGGATAGAAATATCCCAAGATTGGCCATGCTTCCTGTTCTAGTACTTACTCTTGCCATGGCACCGATTGGGGTGCTGGCGTATTTTCTGGTGCAGTTTATCTTTTCTAAAACCGGTGGCAAAAAAGTTGATTTTTTTTAAAAAATGGATCATTCATCTTGAAAAATAAAGTTCAGGCGAGAATTATTTACTCGCCCCTTGGGCCCACAGGTGGCGAAAAGAATTGATTCCTTCTCACATCCCATGACTTTTCGTAGCTCGGGACTTGCGCCATGAATGCCACTGATTCTTAAAATATCGCTTGAGTGGTTATGCCTATTCTTGTCTAAAACTCAAAAGTAAGGGAGAGGGTAGACAGGGCCATACCGGCGACTGCTGCAAGGGCCGCGGGTTTGTGTAACTTTGCAAATCCGGTGGCGCTGGTTTGGCCTTTCTTTTCATACTGTCTTTGAGCGATTGCCCCGGCAATCGGCAGAACTAACATGGCCGGAATGTGCAGCCATTTTGAATAGGAAGCTGTTCGATAGGTCTTTCTGCCATCTGTACCTGAAACTTCTTGGTTGGTGAAATAAGAATGAATGAAGGCACCATAGCTAAGCAGAGAAAGGGAGGCCAAGCTGACGTGTATTGGGTTCACCTTGCGCTCTCTGCCAGTCAAGGCAGTGGCCCCTAGTAGCGCCACAGTTGTCCAGGCAAGGGTTTTGGTGGTGAAAAATGTCTGCTCAGATTTTTGTGAGGTCATAGATCTGTGCATATCGATGGAATTTTTGACTTTAAGATCGGCCAGCTTGAGATTGTCGGCAAAGGCCAGATTAAATGAGCTGAAAATTAAAGCTGCCAAAATTATGCGTTTCACGATTGTATCTCCTGATATAATTTATAATCAGAGTAATTCTAGAATAAAAGCCTCCAGGTTCCAAATCGGGATGCGTTGTAACTTGATTCTAAAATTTATGGGAGAATATAAATTGAAAATATGGATAGATGCAGATGCCTGCCCAAAAATAATCAAAGAACTTGTATTTAAGGCCTCATTTAAATTAAAAGTGCCAGTCTGCTTGGTCGCCAACAGCTACATGGCCGTCCCCCAAGGGGGCTTGATAACCTCCATTCAAGTGGATAAAGGTGCCGATATTGCGGATTTTTATATTGTGGAAAACGTCTCTGATCAAGACCTTGTCATCACCGCCGATATTCCGCTAGCGGCATTGGTAGTTGAAAAGGGGGCCACGGCCATAAACCCACGAGGCGAGCTTTACACTGAAGAAAATGTCAGGGAGAGACTTTCCATGCGGGATTTTATGCAAGGTCTGCGCGATAGCGGAGTCGATACCGGCGGGCCGGCAGCTTTAGGCCCTAAGGACAAAGAGCGCTTTGCCAACTCATTTAATGCCATCCTTAGCAAGATGCTTAAGTAAGTGACGAGTAAAGAGAAAGATTAAAAACTGGGATCGACGTAACTATCTGGCTCATGGCATTTGACGTAAAAAGTGCCGGCCTTGGGGTCAGTCAGAGTTGATTTTGCAATATAATTATTGTCACAAGTGTATTCTGTTGGCACAAAGGATTTTTTGACACATTTGTCAGAGCTGCCAGAAAAATCAATTTTATAGGTATAGTCTTTCTTGCAATTTTTAGGATTGTCAGGGGATTTATTGCTTTTTTGGCAGGAGTCTCTTCCGGCGTTTGCATGTGGGGTCCAGCCATTTTTACACTCGATAGGTTTAACATCGCTAACCTCTTTGGCGCAGCTGTACCCACCCATTTTTTTGCCTGTTTTACAGCGTGGTTCAGCAATTTTGCTGCCTTTTTTATAGCAATCGGCCTTTGTTCCCTCCACAATAACGTTATATTGGGATGGGCATTTAATAGGAGATAACTTTTTTTCAGTACGGGGTCGTGTCATGCCGTAGGCGGTAAGAGAGAACAACATAAATAAAAATAGAGTATTTCGCATTTTACCCTCCCAAAGAATTAAATAAAGAGATCAAGCAATGATATCTGAACTTATCGGAAATCGAGGTAAAAGTTTATAGTTTTAGTATAAGCTAGCAAAATTATACGATAATTGATCATCAATTAAATATTGGGTAAAGAGTGATTGGCCTATATGTCTGGCAGCTTTGTCTATATAAGAGAGAGTATCTATTAATTTAGCCACTTGATGCACTTGTTGACATTAGCGCTTCGATGAGAGATAGATGTCCTATCATCTGAACAAGCTTTTATATTTCTTTGCTACTGCTGGTGTTTGGATTAGGCAGTATCAAAACAAAATGGAATATAAATCATGTCAGATTTTACAGCGTTTAATTTACTCCCGACTATTTTACAAGCACTCAAAAGCAAAGGGTACGAAAGCCCTACACCTATTCAGGCCCAGGCCATCCCGCATTTACTACAAGGAAAAGACCTACTGGGAATAGCGCAAACAGGAACGGGAAAGACTGCCGCTTTTTCTTTGCCGATTCTTAATCGCTTGGCCTCAAATAAGATAAAGACCAAACCTGCCAGAGTGCGCACCTTGATTTTAACTCCTACGCGTGAGCTGGCCTCACAAATTGATCTCAATATCAAGTCATATGGAAAAGGACTGCAGATCTTTAGCACTGTCATCTTTGGGGGAGTTGGTTACAGGCCTCAGATTCAGGCCATGTCAAAAGGCGTTGATATCTTGGTCGCCACACCGGGACGTTTGCTTGATCTCATTAGTGATGGTCACGTGCTGTTTGAGCAGCTGGAAGTATTCGTTTTGGATGAGGCCGATCGCATGCTGGACATGGGGTTTCTAAAAGACGTTAAAAAGATTATTTCTTTGCTCCCACAAAATAAACAAACTCTTTTGTTCTCCGCTACCATGCCAAAAGATATTGCGGCACTTGCTCATTCTTTGCTTAAAAATCCTGTCAGAGTAGAAGTTACACCAGAGTCGACGACAGTGGAAAAGATCGATCAAAAAGTTAATATGGTGGCCAAAATCAACAAGCCACTGCTTTTAAAAAGTATTCTAAAAGATCGCTCGATTAAAAGTGTACTGGTTTTTACTCGCACAAAGCACGGGGCCGACAGAGTGGTAAAACACCTGGACCGCGAGTCCATCGCTTCTGCCGCCATTCATGGCAATAAATCACAAGGGGCGAGAGAGCGCGCTTTGGGAAGTTTTAGAGCAGGCAAAATAAGAGTGTTAGTCGCTACTGATATTGCGGCCAGAGGCATCGATGTTTCGCAAATCAGTCACGTTATTAATTACGACCTTCCCAATGATCCAAAAAGTTACGTCCATCGCATAGGTCGAACTGCCAGGGCCGGGCGCGATGGTATTGCCATTTCATTTTGCGATGAAAGCGAATTAGATCTTTTAAAAAGTATTGAAAAGTTTATTCGTTGTCAGGTACCGGTAGATCATCAGCATGATTATCATCCTGCTGCTTATCGTCCTTCAATGCGTCGATAAGCACAAAGTATCTGCCTATTTAGGGATGGCTTAAAGGATCGCCAGGATTTGTTCCTTGTCTAATTTCCGTAATATTATCGAAACCATCTTCATCAGAGTCGAGCATTTCAATCACCTCGAAACTGAATTCCCCAGTGTTCCAGCCAGTGGCGAAGTAGTGCTCGCCATAAGGAGTCATATTATCGCCGCGTTTTTCGTGGCAAACAAAACAGGTATTGCGATTTTTTCCAATTTCCATACTGTAAAGCCATGGGTAGGCATTTAAGAAAGCTTTTCTATGCACAGGCCCGGCCCAAATAGATGTGGAAAGTAATAAGGCCATGATAATTGCCACTAGATCTTTCATAAATCCTCCCGAAGGCCAGAGAGTATTAAACTTCCCTGCACCCGTCAATCAGGCGGATCGATAGCGCCGTGAGTCATCCATGTATTTAATTCATGGCGCAAAAATCTACCTACGTTCCCCTGCGCATCCAATTTAATAAAGCAGAAGAAAAAAAAGGAGAAGTGAAATGAAACAAATTATTTTTATTATCTTAGGTATGTCTTTAAGTTTTAGCGCCTTTGCCGCTGCCGAAACAATCTTCTGGAGCAGAAGCTCAGTCAGTCAAGACCCTTACAAAAAACAAATGAGAGTCGAATGTGCCAAGGATACTGAGCAAGCAATGGAGCTTTGCAGTGAGTATATTTTGTCTGTCGTGACTGTGTCCAAGCAAGGGGAAGTCTATTATTTTATAAGGACTGAAGCATTCAAAGCTGAAGATTTGGAACGGATTCTTATGCATCTTGTGCGCGGCCAAGAAGAATTTTTAATCGATCCAGAGGGTCTTATTCCACTGACAGGCGCCGGCATGGCCTATTTTTATAATCTCAACCAACCGGTTTTAGGCATTGTGGCGGGGGCGGTACTGTTTCCCATCGAATTAGTCTATTTACCTATTCTTCTTGGCGCCCAAGTGGCCAGAGGAATTTTTAATCAAGTACGCTATCACAAAGCTGAAAAACAAATTTTAAAATTTCTAGACAACCACGACAGTAAACCTGCTCGGTTATCGCACAAACACTTTGCAAGTCTGGCGAAAAAAATACAAGAGATAGTTAGAGGGGTCATTCGCAACCAGGATTATGATTGGAATTAAAGTCAGCTGGGGTGATTTCTTGCTGATGGTTTTTTCTGGTATACTTATGGCACTTGCAGATCTTTAAAAAAATATGCAAGATATGGCCATAAATAGGCAATGACCTTTTGATAGCTGCATGACGAATCGATAGGATGTAGGTCTATCAACCAGGAAATAAATGAAGAATAAAACGCTACCAGAATTATTTGAGTCAAATAAGAAGTGGGCGAAAAAAATTACAAAAAGTGATCCGACTTTTTTCGATCGGCTTTCCAAGCAACAGAATCCTAAATATCTGTGGATTGGCTGTTCTGATAGTCGCGTCCCGGCAAATGAAATCTGTGGCCTAGATCCGGGCGAAATGTTTGTTCACCGAAATGTTGCCAATTTAGTTGTCCACAGCGACTTTAACTGCTTATCTGTAGTGCAGTTTGCGGTTGAAGTGCTTAAGGTCACCGATATTATTGTCTGTGGTCATTATGGATGCGGAGGAGTCAGGGCGGCCTTGTCGCGCGAGTCCCTTGGCCTGATCGACAATTGGTTGCGTTATATAAAGATTCTGTACGCCAGAAACTCCGAAGAGCTGGACAAGCTAGAGTACAATCCAGAAAAACAATTAGATCGCCTGACGGAAATAAATATCATCAAACAGGTGGCCAACTTAAGTTACACAACTATTGTGCAAGATGCTTGGAAGCGTGGTCAGGAACTGAATCTGCACGGTTGGGTTTATAGTCTCAAAGATGGACTGCTGAAAGATTTGGGAGTGACAGTAAGCTCAGAAGATCAAATTTCCAAGATCTTTAAAATTAAAAGTTAAATATCGTAAATTTCCTTGTGACCAAAGTTGCCAAAAGTTATTTCTGCCAATGATAGGTATTGGCGCCAAAAATACATAATTATTTTATGCTGTCCAAAACTTTTCAAAGAGGTGAATATGGACGGCGCTCAAATATGGCAGGCAACTTCTCTCACTCTCATTACCTACGTACCGAGAGCGATCGCAGCTATAGTATTACTATGGCTGGGATGGAAGTTCATCGGCATGTTTTCCAAAAGAATGCAGGCATGGGGAGAAAAACGTAACTGGGACGTCTCGCTGAACGCATTTCTAAATTTAGTGGCATCTATATTTTTTAAAATTGCACTTGTGATTACTGTCGCTGGCATGATTGGAATTGAAACTACCTCGTTTATTGCCATGTTTGGTGCCACGGCATTGGCAATTGGATTAGCACTTCAGGGGAGTATTGGAAATTTTGCTGGTGGCATGCTGCTACTTTTTTTTCGACCTTTTAAAGTAGGTGACTTGATTGAGGCCCAAGGCCACACCGGAGTGGTTAGAGAGGTCAAACTCTTTTATACCATTTTGCTTACGCCCGATGCTCGCACCATCTTCATACCAAATGGCCCGCTTTCTGCTGGAAATATGATAAATCTTTCGAGTGAAAAATTGCGACGTGTTGATTGGGTTTTTTCTGCTAGCTACAATAGTAATATTACTAGTGTTAAAACTGCCATTGGGGAAGTACTGCATAGCGACCCTCGAATCAGTACTGTGCCAGAAGTATTTATCAAAGTTGGGCAGCTTGCTGAATCATGCATAAATTACACCGTTAGGGCATGGGTAGATCACAGTGATTACTGGCCAGTACATTTTGATATTTTAGAAAAAGTTAAAATAAAATTTGATGAAATGGCAATCTCCATTCCTTATCCTCAGCAGGATGTCCATATTTACAACAGTACTCAACAAGTTGGAGCTACATATGATACATTTCGCTCTCATCGCGATTCTTCTGATTCTGCCAGCATTGAGCATGGCCAAATTTGAGCACGAATCAGAAGCGTCAGTAGTTGTTAACGGTGGTAACTCTCAGCTAGAAGTTTACAGTGCAAAGACTAGTACTACTTACGAAAGAAATAAAAATAAAGGTAATATTTATGGCCATTATACCTATGGAACATCTCAAAACGTTGAAAGCAGTCGCAACTGGGATTTAGGACTACGTTTTGAACGAGAATTGGATAAAAAGCTGTCGTTGTATTTAGGTCAGCAGGCGGAAGGCAATAAATTTAATGGTATTGATAAAAGATATAAT
>Ga0210057_1009297_pt1 | contig 11407 bp, 14 predicted proteins | sample CryGeyCG2114_010_2_FD_183968 | JGI IMG/M metagenome (GOLD analysis project Ga0210057, IMG submission 183968) | Groundwater microbial communities from aquifer - Crystal Geyser CG10_big_fil_rev_8/21/14_0.10 (SPAdes) (version 2) | ecosystem: Environmental > Aquatic > Deep subsurface > Groundwater ...
TTTTTTGTATAATGAAAGTGTGGGAATATGAAAAATATTAGATAATCTAAAACACTATTTATCGTTTTTAATTATTTTTATTTTGGGGTCAAGTCTTGAATTGTGACTTTTTTATCAGTGCGGAGAGTAATCAACCTTATCCGAACCAAGATTGACTAAAACTATTATTTTATCAATCGTTTCTTTGTTTGTAGTATTAGTTTAGTAATACCCAATTCTTGCCAAAGACAGTAAGCCACCGAGGAAAAATATATAATTATTAAAAACCTAATAGAATACTGAGTAAACCAAACCAAACCTCTAATTGGTCCCACAGACAAAAAATTGTCCTTAAGCTGAATTTCATCACTCATCCAGCTAAGTGTTCCAAACATCCAGTCAATTAAAAAATATAAAGCCACAAGAAGCACAATGTATTTAAGGGCTTTCTGGTATTTTATATTATCAGCTTTCCCTAAAGCAATAAGGCCAATTCCTGCATAAACCAAGGTGGTAGATAACGACGCAAAAGGAATACAATCAAAGTTCCACAAAAGCACAGACCTTAAAATAATAGTAAATACAAGCAATGACAACAAGAAAACAATATCTTTCTTTTGGTTTGGTTTTTTTGCTATAAAAAATCTCCAAGTCAAATATAGTCCACCAAAAACCCAAACTAAGGCATCTTTCCATAAATGCAGTATGTCCTCATTAAAAATAGCTATATTCAAATACTGGATTCTACTAAAAATAAACTGAATAAGCACGCTAGCAAAAATAAAACACATGACCACTGAAATAATTTTTAAAATTTTCATAGATTTATTTTATTGATTATTATTAATCACAATTTTCGTTTTCACCTGCCCAGACACATCCTCGCTTAGTTTTGTTTGTCTTTATAAGAGCCTCGATATCAGCCTTAGTTGGCTCAAAATCTGAAATGCCCTGGCTATTAGAAATATTTTTCATGATAGTTTCGTAATAAAGATTGTTTAAGATGTTGATAGCTGATACTTCAAATTCAAGCTGACAACTTGCGATTGAGGCTGGTATTCCTGACCCATTAATACCAAAATTTTCAGCCTCACACCATGCATCTCTGCTTTTTTCAAACCCCTCACGCCACATCTTCATTTTTAATTGTGCCTCCGGCAAATCTATTAAAGTATCGTACGTATTAATTTGTGGATGTTTTACAGTTTCAATTTTTCGTTGTTTCCATTCTCGTTCGGCGGATGTGCGGTCTAATAACTCAATTATGCATTCAGTATTGCCAACGTTACCCTCATCATAATTACATTTTTCAGAAATTAAATCACTGGCCGATTGTTCTTCTTGTGTTGTTTGTGATTGGTTTGTGTTTAAAATTATCTCAGGACTATCTGACGCAATATTATTTTTGTTGTTTTTTTGAGTTTGATTATATTGAAAAATCACAAAAAAAGCGGTTGCCAAAACAACCACCCCTAAAATAACCCAATATTTTCTAAATTTTTCATTAAACATAGCCTATATTAATAATTTTTATCTTAATTTTTTCTCGAAGAAACAGCTATCATTAATAAAATTGCTAATAAATATATTATTACTATATTACCAATATTTACAATCGCGGTAAAAAAATCCACAGAAGAGTCAGGAACGCCAAAGTATTGAAAATGTAAATAAACCGCAACGGTAATAATTGAAATTTTATATAATAATACAGCATGCGATTTAATCCAATAAAACCAACGAAGAACTACACCCCCTACAGGAAGCAATAAGCTATCTATAATTTTCTTTTCGTAAAAATTTAGACTATGGATTATTTGTGCTAAAAAAATAAAAGGTAACGAAAAAATGATAGCAATTAAAATTGTCAAAATAGCGCTTAATATGTTGCTAATACCCAAATGAAGGCCAAAAAAGTCTTTTGCTAACACAAGATCGTCAAATAAAAAAGTTAAGTTTAGCCAATCCATTCCTTTATAATAAAAAAGGGACAATGAAACTAAAAAAGCAACTGTTAGCAATGAATAGAGAATAGCTTTAAGAAAAATGTGACGCCAGTTTGATTTTTTCATATTGTTTAAAATTATTTAAAAATGATATTTTACTAACCCAATCGATGAATCATCTAAACTGCCGTTGTGATGATAGGAATTCTGTATGGGGCCGATATTTTCGCACCAAATTGTTTCAGTTTTATCCGATAAAGTTTGCTGGACGATATTATAGCAATCATTACCTAAAGCTTTTTCTTTCAATTCATAATTTATTCTATTTTGATAAAAACCGTCATCACGCAGTTTTTCCGCTGGGTCGCTATCAGGGCCTTCTGCCCAGCGACTATTAACTTTTAATGGAAATTTTACATAATTATAAAAACTATCATATTTAAAAAGAACATAATCATTTTTTAAAGTTATTGTGCCATCTGTTATTGACTCGTCAATTAAATTGGTGGTTTTAATTTTGAGTAAATAATCACCCTCTGTTCCAGATACGGAAACAACTTCATTTTTTAGCTTAATTTTATAGTTAGTAGCATAATCAATGGCTTCACCATTATCATCTACTTCATAATTATCTTTTAGCCTACTACCTTGCCCCTCGTATATCCAATAAGTGCCGACCCGCGCTCGAAAATAGCCATTATCGGCTAATATTACGTTGGCTTTTGTCTTATCGCTTGTAGTATCTTCTATTAATAATTCCTCAACTTGAGCCTCATTCTGTTGTATATCGCCAATCACTTTTTCACCGGCCACCGCGACAGTCTTATTTTTTTGAGCTTGATTATATTGAAAAATCACAAAAAAAGCGGTTGCCAAAACAACCACTCCCAAAATAACCCAGTATTTTCTAAATTTTTCGTTAAACATAATTCATATCATTAAGATATTTTTTCACCTTATTTAATAAATATACAATGGCGTCATCTTCTACTTCTTGTATATTACTACATTTTTGAAATTTTTGTTCCGCTAACTTTAATTCGTTATCAGCAACATTAGAATTTATATTTCGTATTATTGCCCAATCGTCTCTAAAAAGTGAAATAAATTTATGTCCTTCTAGTTCCTTTTGATTCTCGTTTTCTATAATATTTTTATTCAATCCAGATACAATTACCTTGAGCCGTGGAGGATAATTACCGCCATCAATTTTTGGATAATCTTCATAAATTATCTTTAAAAAGATTTCATTTTTACCAAGTGTTTTGTATTTTTTAAAGTTATTCATAAATTTAACTTTCAGGGAATGCTTTACTGATTATAGACCCACTGTTTGATTTCCACCAAATAAGCCACTCATTCATCAATTTTCCAGCCTCAATTTGGTTTTTGACGCTTTCACTGTCTCTTGTGTCATCATCTTTTGTTTGGCTTAAGCCATCATAATATAATTGTTGTGATCTTACGAACTTTTCACGATAATTGATTTTTAAATTTGGGTGTAAATAGTCTAGGAATTCATCACTTACCTTATTGCTACTATTTATACTTTCCAAGGTCAAAGAAAGAACTTTTTTTACCTCTTCCCCGGAGGCATTAGCATCTGGTCTATTTGTGATATCGCTTGTTTCACCAAATTTACTTAATGAGACACCAAAAGCCTCTTTATCTGCAATAAATTTATCAGGTAACACGTTTTTCTTGTTGTTAATGATACTAAAATATCCATAGACAACAATGGCGCCAATAATTATTAACAAATAAATTTTTTTAAAATTTGCTAATAAAAAAGTGGTATCTTGATATATGGCTGATGTAATCTCCTCCATATCAGCCGTAAACTGATTCCGATTAACTTGTAAATAATCAGTTATATTGTTGGGATTTTTTCCAATCTTTCCTGCCCCAAATATAATTACCATTATTCCTCCCCATACAAAGCCGGCGAAGACCATTCCAATAAAAAAGCTATACAATATGTATAGAGTTATTAAAAGTATAGTCGAAAGTATCAATAGTGAAAATAAATAATTTCTTATAATTTTATTTCCTTTCTTTAATAATCCGTGATTATTTAATTTTTTGGTGACAGGAAAACCAAAAAATATTATTATCAATATCGGAATCAAAGTAAAGCTAGTAATGAATATTCCTATTATCCAACCCACAAAAAATAAAAAATAGTCCATAGATTTATTGTTAAATTATTTCTCTTTTAATTTGTTTATTGTCCACTCTGTATGTTGCCAAAAATACTTTACAGCACCCAATAACGTAATGACAATAAAAATTGTTTGCCATGTTGTAGATTTAAACATCCAAAACCATAATTTCAACATAGCAAACATTATAAGTATGCCCACAATATAAAAAACAATAGAGAGAATTATTGTTTTAATTTTCTTCATATTCTTGTTTAGCAATCATTAATACGCCAACAAAACACAAAACAAGGAATAAATTAATTCCATTCTCTTTAAAAAATTTAGCCCAATTGGGTATGCTCAGCTCACTAACATCTTCTTTGTATATTTCACGACAACCTCCAGGCGGTCGCCCGTCGCTGTAATCACATGTATTTTCTCCGGTAGGATACATTGTGCCACGAGGAAGATACCAATTAACATAGCAAGTCAAACCAAAAATTATAAAAGCTACTGTCCAGATGGTCGTAGTTAAAATAAATAAAAATCTCTGATGATGAAATATTTTTGAAAACCTATTTTCTTTAGTTTTATCCTTGTTGCCCCACAGTAATAAGCCGATATAGGAGAGTAGTATAATAGAAATAACATCTAAAAATTTCCAAGAACTGGCTGACCATTCAAACACTAGTCCAAATAATGTTAATATGGCCAGAGTTAAAAGTATTTTTGATATTGTTGAATTTTTCATATAAATACATTAATTTTCAAAACTAATTAGTTAATAATATGGTAGAGCGAATCATGATTAAATAATTAATTAATATCTTATATCATTTAATCATTTAATTTCATATCATTTAATTTTATATCATTTAATATGTTTTTTTATTATCACAATATGCTTTATTGATATTTTGATTTTAATAGTAAAAATAACCAAAATATTCATCACCAAAAACCACAGATAAAATCTTAACATATTATATAAAATTCACTCCACCGCATTATTAGCCAATTATCAAAAAACTAAGCATAAACAAACATTACTTATTATATTAATTATACCACAAGTATATATATCTCGCGCTAAATTTTTTACTCTTTTCTTTTTGGAACAACTGCGAGTAATAAAAAAGCACTTAAAAACACAAATTAGGTTAACTTTTGCTTATATTATACCACAAGTTTCCTGTTTTTGCAATTAAATATGGCCAAAAAATGTCTTGTTGCCAACTGTTATTTTCTTAAGAAAACAAGCTGTAATAACGATCTGGGTAATCTTTCTTGAGTTGGTTACGTAAATCTTGATAAAAAGTCTCCCATCCCTGTTCAGTCATCTTATTGGCGCTTTTGCCTGTTTTAACGGAAATGCTAAAGCCAGAACGGTAATTAATCGGCAGATTAATCTCCTTTTCAGCTTTCATACGACGCACCATTGAAAATAGACGACCAACTTCGGTATGCGGAACTAAAGGACATTCTTTCTCTAGTTTAATAAGTTTATCCTTATTACTGCATTCATCACACCATCTCATTCCAGTAAACCAAGGATTGTGCCAAATACAATTTTCATCTTCATAATAAGAGTTTGATATTGGTCTATGAATTTTATTTTGTTTGCATTTATGACACAAGATGCCTTGACACAGACAAGACACTGAAAAATAATCGTTATCTTTGGCGAGGTGGTGGCGATGACTCAATTCTTTCCACTTTGCCGTTCCATTATACTCACCGCATACTTCACATTTAGATAATCCTTTCGGAATTTTAGTTTTCTCTTTCATAAATTTGTCATTAAATAATAAAAAAATCTTTCCTTGGCAGGAAAGATGTAATTTATTTTGGCAAATAAAAAATCGACCATCATCTTTCCCGTTAGGGTTGGAAGTAGCACCTTCTCGAAGTAGTCAAACTCCAAGGGTTGCTGAACGGGTCATTGGGCCAAATCCCTCACCGTTACTCTTGATAAACTATTTTATTCAATTGTATTTTTATATTATCACGGTTTATTTATTTTGGCAAATTTAGACAATCAATCAAAAAACCCTTGACAAAGTCAAAAAAATAGTATATACTGTCCTTAGATCCAATTTATAAAGGCCATTGAATTTAAGCATTGGATAAATTACCTAAATTTTTACGAGGGGATTTATCTATTCATTACACCCCTCATCCGAGAGGTTTTTTGTTTTTTTAGAGCTTTTTGGTGTCTGTTGCAAGGTCAATCTTTTTTCGGCGGGTTGTCCAACCGCCGAAAAAAGATTGCTTGCCAGACCCAATTGCTAAAAAATAAAAACCCTGAAAGTTCGTAAATTTGAACAACGCTTGTGAGCTATTTTTCAAAACTATAATTTTGGGCGACCGAGTTCGCTCCTCATAGAAAACTATAATAACATAGCGATTGAATCGCTACTCATACAAAACAAGTCAAGACTAGTATCAATAACTAGATTATATCAGGGATATAATCTGCGTACGCTCGGCAAAATTAAAAAATAAAGTTTTTTAATTTGCCTCACTTAACTTGATTATAAGCACACATCTAACCGCAGATACGGCTTACTATTGTATTTGTCCAGAGGGACTATACAAAAAAAGGGAGCGACCCCTAAGAGTCGCTCCCCAAAAAACCTATTTAACTTCGGTTTTTTCTATCGGCTCAACTTGCTTTTCGTAGAAAAGATTGACCGTTCTCTGAAAAGTCTTGACCGTTTCCTCTTGGTCGTTTTTGACCGCGACAAAAGTATAGGACTTCAAGGCTTTCTCGCCCTTTTTCACTCGGTAGCCGTGAAACAGCCACTGTTTGAAAGTTAGGCAATTCTCTTTGGGGTTGTAGTGGATAGATTCCGCTTCGCCCCAACGCTCGGCAATCTGTTTTCTGACGACCGCATAAGTGTCGGCCGAACCCGTCCATGTTGACTGGATAGTCATATATGTATTTACGGCTAATTTGATTAAACCGAAAACAGGCAACGCCGTATATTAAATTGCTTGTCTCGTTGGCCGAAAACAAGCGTCTGATAGCTTGATTTAGTCAAGGTGGAGATCGCAGGTACTACCTTGAGTAGATAAAAGCTGACGCTAAAATTAAGGCGCTCGAGATAGGCAACTCTTAGGAAATTTGGCTCGTGATGTTGTTGTTCATTGAAATTAAAACAGTATGACCCAAAGCTATGATTTTAAGTTAATTAAATCAGGCAAAGAAATTGAAATCTACGAATACAAAGATAAAGAAATATTAAGAGGCTACAGAAGACGGCCGAGAAAAGAGAGAACCAAAACAAAACCAAAAATAGGCCAGCTAGACGCAGATTGGTATCTGCAGGAATTGAAACGACTGGCCGAAGAAGCCAAAGACCGCAAAGAGAAAACCAAGTTTTCCATTAGCCGAACAAGGACAAACATCAGACGGCTGGCCAACGCCAATTCGCAATTGAAAAAGTTTTTGACTTTGACTTTCGCCCGAAGCACCACCGAATTAAAACAGGCCAACAATCTTTTTAACCAAGCCATTAAGCGGATTATTCGGAGTTTGCCCGATTTTGAATATATCGCCGTGGTGGAATTTCAAAAAGATGTTGATTTTCATGGCCACAAGAAAGAACACGGCGGATCCGTCCATTATCATTTGCTCTGCAATTTGGTTATGCCCATAACCAAAAACCTCAAAGAGTTATTTGACTGGGAAAAATGGTTTGCTCTGCGTTATTGGAAAAATGGTTTCATTAAAATTAAACAAGTAGAGCAGATTAATAACTTAGGCGCTTATTTCTGCAAATACTTAGGCAAAGATATGACCGACACCAGAATGTTTGGCAAAAAGAAATTCTTTTGTTCCCAAACGCTAAATAAGCCAGTCGAATTGACCGGCTATCAGGCGGTGGCTTTTTGCAATAAATACCTTAAGGGGTTAAAACCGACTTTTAAGAAAACTTTTGTCAGCGAATACGCTGGCGAGATTGAATATTCGGCCTACACCCTACCCGAGGAATTACCAGTGAGTTTAAACATAGATGTTTGCGACAAAAAACATGCAACTCAAAGAAAAGTATGTTTTGGAGTTTCAGAGACTATATAAAAAGGTCTATGGGGAAAATATCAATTATGACGAAGCCTTGGTTCAATGTTTGGCTTTAGTAAACTTATGCGAGATTGTTTTCAGGCCAATTACCAAGGAAGCTGTGGCAAGGTTGCCAAAATAAATAGTTATGTTATTATTTAATCACTTACCCGATATAATTTAATAATCAAAGACTTTTTTATTTCATCCCAAAAAGGGGCAGTTCTGCCGATGAAGTAGTCTTTGATTACTTATGTCGGGTAAGTCAGAACTGTCCCTTTTTGTATGGAAAAATCTAACAAGACAATTAAATATTTCGCCTATGTCCGCAAGTCCACCGAGGGCGAAGAACGACAGGCTTTATCTATTTCTAGTCAAATGGATAAAGTCAAAGAGTTTTTTGCCGATCTTGAGATTGTGGAAGTATTAGAGGAAAGGCACTCGGCTTTTAAGCCCTACAACCGCCCCGTGTTTGCCAGTATGGTTAAAAGAATACAAAGGGGCGAAGCCTCGGGTATTATTGCGTGGCACCCCGACAGATTGAGCCGAAACGAGATTGACGCCAGCACCATCACTTACATGGTGCGCACTGGCGTGATTCGTGATTTAAAATTCGGCTCATATAATTTTGATAACAGCCCCGAGGGTATTATGATGTTGCAAATGGCCTTGAGCCAGTCGCAGTATTTTTCGTCAAAATTAGGCAAAGATGTCCGCCGAGGCCTTGAGAAAAAGTTTGATATGGGCTGGCAACCCAATATGTGTCCGAACGGCTACAAAAATAAAATTGTTGAGGGCAAGGGCTACAGTATTATTGAAACCGACCCCAAAAGATTTAAAACCATGCAAAAGGCTTTTGCCTTAATGCTAACAGGCAGTAAAAGTGTGCCTGAAGTTTTAGACACGCTTAATAATGACTGGGGTTTTAAAACAAAAATCAGAGGCGGAAAGTTAACCCGAAGCTCTTTGTATCGGATATTTACCAACTTATTTTACGCTGGCATTATTGAATACGGCGGAAAACAAAAAATGGGCAATCACAAGGCCATGATTACTTTGGAAGAATATGACAGAATACAAACTATTTTAGGCCGTAAAGGCAAGCCGAGAAACAAGAAAAATGATTTTGCCTATACCGGCCTGATGAAGTGCGCCGTTTGCGGTTGTTCAATCTCGGCGGATCTAAAACGCAAAATTAATAAAACCACGGGCAAGCAAAGAGAATATACCTATTATTGTTGCACGCATAAAAAGGCCGGCTTTAATTGCCATGAGGGGGCGGTTGAAGTTAAGGAGTTGGAAACACAAATTGATAACGAATTAAAAAAATACGAACTGCAAGCAGAATTTAGAGAATTGTTTTTCAAAATTGCCGAGGAAAACAAAAAAGATAATCCCGAGGACAAAGACCAAGTGATTAAGGAAATGAATAACAGTATTGAAAAATTAAAGATTGAAAAAATTAATTTAACTAGATTAAGCTGTAAAAATTTAATACCCGATGACGAATTTACTTTGCAACGCAATGAATACGAAAGAGAGATAATTGATTTAAGCCAAAAATTAGGCAAGTTACAAAAGAATATCAAACAAGATGACGAGGCTATGGCCAAAGTCAATTTTGCCACAGACGCCAGAACCAATTTCCAAGAGGGTGATAACAAAGACAAGAAAAACATCCTTTTAGAGATTGGCGCGAACCGAGAGCTAAAAGACCGAAAACTAATCATTACGCCTTATAAATGGCTTATTCCGATTGAAAAAATAATCAAACCCTTAGAGGCCAAATATTTCACGCTCGAACTAAACAAAACCCCTTTAAATACAAAACAAAACGAGGCTTATACCTCGCTTTGTCGCGAACTGCGGAGAGGGAGGGATTCGAACCCTCGAGCCGCTTTCACGGCTAACACCTTAGCAGGGTGCCCCATTCGACCGCTCTGGCACCTCTCCGAATTTGATTAAATAAAGCCAAATTAAAGAAGAAATTGGCTTGTTTTAAATCAATATATTTTATGCTATAATAATAAATATATAAGAAAATTAAGCGATTGTCAATTTTATGGATGACAACACTCAGCAACAACCTATTGACTCTGATTACGAAGAATACATGGGTTGGCGTATTCCAGAGTATGAAAAACATCAAAGAGGCTCCAGATGGTACCTAATTAGTGGTGCTCTGGCTTTGATTTTGGCGGCTATGTCTGTTTTTACTCCAAATTTTTTGTTTGATTCGCCCAACTATTTATTTTTAATTATTATTATTTTGTCTTCGGTTATCTTGATTTTGATAAATAACATGACAGAGGAAATTGATTTTATCATAACTTCTGAGGGTATTTTGGTTGGCGAAAAATTTTACGATTATGATGAATTTAGAAATTTTTCAGTTTTATTCAAACCCAGAGAAGATTTAAAAGTTTTATATCTAGAGTTCAAGGCTCCCTTAAAAGCCAGATTGCAAATCCCTCTTAAGGAAAATGATCCTTTAATTGTCAGGGAAAATCTTTTGTCATTTTTAGATGAAGATTTGGAAAGGTTGGATGAGTCTAATGTTGATTTTTTATCAAAATTGCTTAAATTTTGATAAATTTGACTAATGCAAAAAAATATTTTATAGTGAGGTATCCCTTATTTGGGATATTTTAAATTAAAATACAAACAAAGAGCACCCGTCGTTCAATGGATAGGACGCAAGCTTGCGGAGCTTGCAATGTAGGTTCGATTCCTACCGGGTGCACCAGCAATTATCGTCACTGGGGCGAAAGCAGGAACCTAGTATTTTAACCATCGGGAATAGTCTCCTGCTTTCGTAGGAATGACGAATTATCCGAATTAAAAATATGGAACAATTTTTTGTTCAAAATTCATTGTGGCTTATTCCTCTAATTTTGTGGACACTACCTTGGAAGGGCGTGGCTCTATGGAAAGCCGCCCGCAATGGCAGCAAACCGTGGTTTATTGCTTTGCTAATTATTAACACCATTGGTTTGCTGGAAATTATTTACATTTTCGGCTTCAGTAAAAAGAAAAATTAAAAAACATCCGCCTATTGGCGGATATTGGAGAGGTGGCAGAGTGGTCGAATGCGACAGTCTTGAAAACTGTTGTCTGTGAAAGCAGACCGTGGGTTCGAATCCCACCCTCTCCGCAGTCACACGAGGCTCTATTTTAAAATTTTATACAACACGATACATAATACATAAATCTGCAATCATGAAAATAGCATCTATTCACAGTGACAAAAAAATAGGCACTGGCGCGCACTA
>Ga0210057_1009298_pt1 | contig 11406 bp, 12 predicted proteins | sample CryGeyCG2114_010_2_FD_183968 | JGI IMG/M metagenome (GOLD analysis project Ga0210057, IMG submission 183968) | Groundwater microbial communities from aquifer - Crystal Geyser CG10_big_fil_rev_8/21/14_0.10 (SPAdes) (version 2) | ecosystem: Environmental > Aquatic > Deep subsurface > Groundwater ...
GCCAAACATTCTTCTTAATGTTTCTAAAGAGACCTCACAGTCTTCAAAAACATCATGTAACAATCCTGCAGAAATTTCTTCGGCACCTCTATTCCATTTAGCCAATAATAGCCCTGCATATGCAGGATGTTCAAAATAAGGGTGTTTTGTCCCATCTAGTTTTTGTCTCCCATGGACTTTTTTAGCAAAATCGTAGGCTTTCGTAATTAGCTCTTCATCTTTTCTATCGAAATTTTTTTGTTTTAATATTTCTGACAATTCGGTTTTCATCTCAACACCTCAAAAGCACAACTTATCAATTTTCTATGCTCTCTTTTAACATCAAATCTATGAAATTTTGGAAGCCATTTTTTACCAAGCAAATCAGAAACAACAAAAGCACTAGCTAATTCAATTTTTCTATATCTGGCTACTGCAAATAACGCTGAAGCTTCCATCTCAACAGTCTTTATCCCTTGTTTTGCATATTTTTCAACTTCTGCTTTTGTCTCTCTATAAGGGGCGTCAATTGTCCAAGTAGCTCCTTCAAAAAATTTAATTTTATCTTTTATAAATTGCATTCTCATTCTATCAGTTAGTTTTCTATTGGGATAGGAATATTTTCCAAACGGAATATAATGATGGCTTGTTCCTTCGTCTCTCAAGGCCTTATCACATAAAAAAATCCCTTCGTGATGCAAACCTCCAGCAGTGCCTATATTAATAAATTGTTTTCCACCAAGAGCGATCAATTCTTCTAAAATTGCTACTGCATGAGGGCATCCCATACCTGTCATCTTAACAAATCCCACATTCTTATGAACATAGATAGTTAGAAGATTATGTAGTTTAATTTTTTTAGGATTATATTTTCTTTTAATGAAATTCAATGCATAGGTCTGATAGGTTAAAATATATTTTTTCGGAAAATTTCTTGGAAAGTTATTATATCTAATATAATCTACAGGATTGAACAGTGCCTTCTCTAAATGCTTGTTTTTGTAGTTTGGATAACTCATTTCACTTTCTTCAAAACATAAAATCTCCTCCAGCTTTTATGAGAATCAAATTTACTTCCTCTTCTGCTTCCATATACCTTCAGTATCTTAAATCCATTCTTCTTTATCAACCTCTCCATTTCCCTCACAGAATAGATCAATTCTTCATAATACTCACTAAACTTTTCATCCTTTTTACCTTTAATTTTAACAACCCCTTTCCAATCAGAAATCCATTTATTTCCCTTCTTGTAATCTCTAAATGTAACTTCCATCTTTCCCCCAGAAATCTTATATCTCTCAATCTCAACAGCATTTTTACATTCCTTTATCTCTTTTGAATGATTAGGTAAATCAATTAATAACAAGCCATTTTCTTTCAAATGTTCTTTAGATTTCCTCAAAGTTTTACCAATTAATTTCATATTAGGAAGCAATATAAGTCCAGAATTCAATATCAATATTGAATCATACTTCTTTCCTAAATTAAACTCGCTCATATCTTTCTTGTACAATTTTCCCCTAAATCCACTTTTTCTAGCCACATCAAGCATTTTCTTCCCAATATCCAATCCATCAATATCAAATCCCTTCTTTTTCAATGGAAAAAGATACAATCCAGTTCCACAAGCAATCTCAAGAACACTCGTAACTTCATTCTTCTTCAATATTTTAGCCACAAAATCGGCATTCTTCGTATAATCTTTTTTATTTAAAATTGTATCATAATACTTTGCCGAGCCTGCGAAGTCATTTTTTGTTTTCATTTTACCCTCCTTATTTCTCTTTTAATCAGCAAAAAACAATATGTCAAGGACTTTGTTATAGGATTTAGTTCTTGAGCATACTCAAGAATTTCAAAGACTTCTTGATATAAAAACCTCTCTATAGTAGTGAGATTGGGACAGGATTGAAGTATTCTTATTAATAATATTTCTCTTACGGGTGCTAATCATTTGTTATTTTTATATTGAATTCTAATCGATAATAATCAATGTAGTACCAATAATTATTAAAATGACAAATTATTTATTATAACGCAAGGATACAAATATCGACGATAGTATGTCTTCGATTAAAAAAGAAATGAAAAAACAGAATAGAAATTATAACGAATTTATTACTGAAAATATTTACTTTGTTTTGGAAAGAATGTTTTGTATAAGGTAACTATAAGCCAATCCTGTCCCACTCCTCAAAAACATGAGATTGGGACAGGATTGAACTATTTTCTAAGAATGACGTAAACCTTTCTTCCGAGTAAATCTTTTGGAGCGTCAATTTTTGCCCCATTTCCAAACTTAGTAATTGTTCTTTCAAATATTAATTCAAATTCATCTTTCATTTCCAGCTTTCCCGCTTCGAGTTTTATACTTCTGAGTGGTTTTTTTGACATATATATTATTATATACTTGTATATATAAATATTTCGGTGTTACAACACATAAAACTATAAGTATATATCATTATATACCTATAACATGGCAGAATTGTGGGAAAAACATATTCATGATAAGCTCAAGGAACTTGAGCTTTATCTATTGGAGAAATACAAAAAAGAACATCCTCAAAAAGAAGTTGATTATGTAGAATACGAAAAAGAATTCAAAAGGAGATTTAGAAAAGCAATGAAAGAAATAGATTCTTTAATCGCTAAATCAACTTTAAACCTAAAATTTTATCGTGGGAAAGGAGATAAGCCATCTTTGAAAATTGATCAAAGATTGAGATTGCTTTTAATAAGCCAATTAGCAGGAAAAAGCAATCGAATGATGGCTTATATGACAAGATTATTCTCAGTAATTACAGGAATTGATAGAAGTTATAAAACAATTGAGAGATTATATTCCGATAAGGAGATTGAAATAGCATTATTTAATCTCTGGATTCTAATGTTAGAAAATAAAAATATAGATAATATTGATTGTTGCGGAGACGCAACAGGTTATGGATTATTTATCGGTAAACATTATTGTTCTATCATCCGAAAGTTAAAAGATAAAGCAAAAGAATCTGAAAATACAAAAAAGTGTTTTGTTTATAAGTTTGCTTTGATGGATTTATCTACGAAGATGTATGTTTGTTTTGGAACAAGTTTGAAAAGTGAAAGAAAAGCATTTGACAAGGCAATGCAAATGTTTAGAGAAACTGGAATAAAAATAAGTTCAGTAAGACTTGACAGATATTACAGTCATCCTTGCGATGTGAATCTGTTTCCAGATTCAAAAGTTTATATTATTCCAAGAACCGATGCTAAACTCGGGCATGGAATTCATTGGTATGAAACAATGAAATCTTTCGTGCAGGATACAATTAATTATTTAGAGGAATATTATAAAAGAGAACATTCTGAAAGTGGCTGGAGTGCAGATAAAAAAATGTTTGGTTGGAACGTTAGGCAAAAAAGAGAAGATAGAATTGATACTGCTCTATTTTGTAGAGCAATCTGGCATAATTTATTCAGGCTCTAATCCTGTCCCAGTTCTCAAAAACATTTATAACTCCCTAAACCATTTAATAGAAATTTGTGTCTGCCCCTAAGGAAAGACTTTGGGAGATATAGAAGTTAATAAAAACCTACATTAACTGACTAAAAACTTCTGCTTTCAAAATAACAACATCCTCAACAGGTCTATCATTTTCTCCCCTTTCTACATTCATAATCTTATCAACAACATCCATTCCCTCAATCACCGAGCCAAAAGCAGGATGCTTTGTATCTAAGAAATTATTATTCGCGACATTGATAAAGAACTGGCTTCCTCCAGTGTTTGGACCCGCATTAGCCATACTTATAGTTCCGATATTATTCTTATTCCCTCCGGCATGAGTAAACTCATCTTCTATCTTATATCCAGGCCCCCCAGTCCCATCTCCATTGGGGTCTCCTCCCTGCATCATAAATCCAGGTATAATTCTATGAAAAATCACACCATCATAAAATCCCTTTTTAACAAGAGAAACAAAATTCCCTGTAGTTATGGGCATATCGTCATAAAGTTGTATAACTATATCCCCCATATTTGTTTTCAACAAAACCTTTTCAGCTTCTTTGTCTCTGTTCATCGTATAAACAAACCCTATAATAACTACCAATATTAAGATTATAAAAAGTATTCTATTGTTCCCAGTTATCTTTAATCCCATGTTCTAAAAACAACATTGAAGGTTTATAAATTATTTCCTCTGCAATTCCTGAACAGCATTTAACACACGCAGGTCAGGAGATAAGACATAAACCTTATCATCCTCGCTTCTCAAAGCCCTATAAATTCTTTGTAGAAATTCTCTACGTGCTTTATCTTTATAAAAATCCCAAAAGTAATCTGGATGTGTTTTCATCAAAACCTTCCAAAAAGTATCTTGAACGTTTGGATTAGGATATTTAGTAAAAATCATAGTATTACATATTTCCCCCGGAAAGTCAACACCTCTTGAACACTTAGTACTAAACAATTTGTCCGACATCCCAGATTTAAACAAGCTAATTGCCATTCCAGTCTTATCCTCCTTCTGCAACTCTCTTAAATGCTCATAACTGATTAAATTATTTAATTCAAGATTTTCTTTATCTGCTTCACTAGGCAAATCCTGAAAAGCATTAACATGCACAAGTAAAGGCAGTTTAGCTTTTTCAACACAACCATCTAATGCTCTTAAATAATCATCCTTAGTCTTGTTTCCACTAGAAAAATTAGCATATTTACAATCGAATTCCTTCCCTGTTCTAATAATCTCCGCATTCCCAAAATTCAATGTTTCTGCTTCAACAACCTCATAATCCTCAATCTTGAAGACCCTTTTCAGGACTTCCTTACTATGTAATGTTCCAGACATAAAAATGATAGACTTGCTCTTTGACATTAATTCATCAATCTTTGCAGTAAGATTTGTGCTAACAAGTTTAACAAACAAATTATCTTCTTCATCTACTCTATAAGTCAAATAAACTTCGTCTAAAACTTTAGAAAAATCTCTTGCAGCAGTCAAAACCCTATTTGAATAATTTAATTCATCTAAAGCAATCTCAGCTTCAAGCTCAGAATTCCCAACTAATGAAGTGAGAACTCCCTTAATATTAGTTTCAGCTAAAGGATAGACCTCATCCTCATCAATCCCAATAGCTCTTTTCCTCTTCTCTTCTAAATCAATAAAACCTAAAATTTTGTCTATTCTTTCCTTCGCCCCCTGATCTTCAGGAAATATTAATTTTAAAGCCCCTTTAAATCTTGTCAGATTAAACTCTTCTTGGATAAAAAGTGAATCCAAAAAATCATCAGCCTCATCAATAATCTCTACCTCTGTCTCAGGCTTTCTTCCAATGCTGAGCTCGGCAAGGTACTTTGCAGAATTAAAGATATTAACATCAGCCATAAAATAAGCAAGATACTGATCATAATAACTGCAACCATGCTTCCTATGATAAAAAGTATATTCCTTTCCATCACACCCCTTATATCTCTTTCTTGTTGCATCCGTAAACTGTTTAGCTTCGAAATCACTCGGCAAAATAGGACTCCAGTAAGGATTTGCAGGAGCAACAGACATTCTTCTAAGCTTATCCACATCTGGATTAACCTTATTTTTTATTAATGGGTTTGCCTCATAATACTCCTTAAGCTTTTCATAATTTTTATCAGTAATCTTGATATTTTCAGGCAAATTTGGATCAGCACAACTTTTTCCAGGAAAAAACAGAGAGTCATGATTATCTCTTCCCGTAATCATTGCAATCTTCATCTTCCTCTTTGAATCCATCATAAGCCACTTATTCCCCATATAATCTTCTTCGTACTGTTTCTGCAAGGCCTTAACAGGCACAACTACCGAAGCACTTCCAAGAACACGAGCAACATTTAGAGCAATAGCACTCTTTCCAGTTCCACAAGTCCCATGAAGAAAAATCACTTTTCTCCCGCCCTTAATCAAATCAACAATTTCCTTAACTACATCTTCTTGTGTCTTTCCATTACTAAACCTAAGTGGCTTTAGCGCCTCCTTCCCAGAAAACAAATTCCAGTAACTCTTTTCAAATATGTCTCCTGTCTCCTTGTCATCTTTTTCTATACTCTCACCAACACCTTCTTCTAAGAAAATCAAATCTTTAGAATTTTTTAGCTTTTCAGATTTATACTCCCCATGTTCACCGTTATCTCCATTCTCTCCGTTATCCTCCTTGTTTCCCCATTCCCCATTATACCTTTTAGAATGTCTTTTTCTTTTATGATCCCTAATTATCCCCCCATCAATCCCCACTAATTCACCTTGAGAATCAAACTTAAGTCTGCCCATTATGGCTTTTACAAAACTGGCTTTAAAAGTATTGTGTTAAAAAAGCAATTTAAGAATTCAACGCCTTCTACGTTGCCTATTCGGGCTCCTATTCCAATTTCCGGCTCTTCTATCTCTTTTTTTCCTACGCTCGCTCATCCTATTATTCCCCTTAAGAGACCTTGCCCTATGGCCGATGTAGCTTTTCCCAATTTTACGTTTATCCCTTTGATCTCTTTCATTTCCTTGCTCCCTCTGATTTCTTTGGTTTCTTGAACTCGAATGACTTTTGTTCAAACCAGGATTATTAACTATACGCTCAATCTTTGGAACAGTCAACCTTTCTATCTTAAACGAAGTATCTCTTAAAACTTGATTAAATTCGCCATGATTTCCCTGACTAACAAAGGTTATTGCAATTCCATCCTTACCGGCTCTAGCAGTTCTCCCAATTCTATGAATATAATCTGAGCTAACTTTTGGAATATCATAATTGTAAATATGTGTAACCCCTTGTATGTCCAAACCACGAGCAGCTACATCTGTACAAACCATAATAAAAGTATCTCGTGAACGGAACGCCCTCAAGACTGAATCTCTTTTATTTTGCGAGAGCCCTCCATGAATTGCGAGAGCATCCACCCCATTTTTCTGAAGATTATTAGCGACCCTGCTAGCCTCTCTCCTAGTATTACAAAAGACCATTACTACTCCATTTCTTTCCAATTTCAAAAGATGAACAAGCAAAGAGAATTTCAAATCAGAAGTAATGTCATAATAAGTCTGATAAAGTTTTGAAGGGTCAACTTGTGCTTCTGCAGAAACCTTGATGGGATTATTCATATATTTCTTTGCTATATAGTCTATATCCTTAGAGAGCGTAGCAGAAAACAATAATGTCTGCCTATTTTTATTACAAAATCCAATTATTCTTTCAACATCATGAATAAAACCCATGTCGACCATTCTATCTGCTTCATCCAAAACCAATACTTTTATTTTTCCAAGATTTAATGTCTTTTTCCTTAAATGATCGAAGATTCTTCCGGGAGTACCAACAACAATGTCTGCACGTTTGAGACTATTTATCTGTGGAATCATAGAAATCCCCCCATATACACAAGTTATCAAAGGATTATGATGCATTGAAAAAGTTTTCAAATGTTCAGCTACCTGATTTGCAAGCTCTCTTGTAGGTGTTAAAACCAACGCCTGAACTCCAGATCCCCTAGTAACCTTCTTCAAGATTCCCGCACCGAATGCAAGAGTTTTACCAGAACCTGTCGCAGATTTAGCAATTACATCTTTCCCACTTAAAACTAAAGGAATTGATTTTTCTTGAATCTCACTCGGGCTTTCAAAATCAAGCCTCTTAATCGCAGATAAAATATCCTCATTTAAACCAAGTTGCTTGAATCCCTCCGTTCCACTATTTCTAATCCAAACCTTCTTCTCAACATCATTATTTTCCTTCATAAAGCAAGGTAGGATTTGTTAGGATATAAATCTAGGTATTTGTCGATAAAAGTCCTTAAAACTGTAGAATGCTTTTTAGCTACTTCTTTGCTCTAGCAACCTTTCTAGCCTTCTTTTTCCTTTCTTCATTCTTATCATCCTTGATATGTTCAGAAGCCCTATATCCTTTCTTTATGAAAAAAGCTTCAGAATTACTATGAACTTGGTTCTTTGGTCTTATCAATCTTGCTAACCTTGAGCTCGTCTTATGATACATCTTAGAACCTGTAGATCCGACATACTTGAAACTCTTAGACCTTGGTATGGCTTTTTGAACCTTAACAACGGGCCTATCTCTATACTTAATAACTTCTTTTTCAACAGTCCTAATAACCGGCTTCTCAACTATCTTCTCAACAGGCCTTTCAACATACCTAACAACTCTTGTTGAACGAAAAATTCGACTAACAACTAAAATCATTATGAAAAACACTAGTAAAAATAAGATTGAAAAAATCCAGAATAAAACTCCAAACCCAACAAGTAAATAGATAAAAAATATAATTAAAATAAATGCAATCCCTAACAAAAAGGATGCAACTACAAGGCCCTTACTGCCCCTTGTCCTCCTACTAACACTTCTTCGTCTTCTAGGGGTATATTCATCATCATCCATACAATTCCTCCGTTTTCAGATATAAAAGATTAACCCCTATTTTTTTACTCGGAACAGTAGTAAAAATCTAACTAATCATGCGTGTCCAAATTAAACGTAACGTTACTTCCCTTAAGTTCCTCAAGAAGCTTATTTCCCAATTCAAAAATCTTTTCCTTGTCTGGCTCATCCCCATTCCACTCATAAATAAAGTCTGCAGGACCAAGGACGGACCTAAATCCAAGTTTCTCAACTTTCTCAACAACCTCGCTCATGCTTGAATTTCCGTTAGTTCCAAAATACATTATAAGATATGTTTTCCATCCCATAAAAACAACAAAAAAACACACTTAATAAAGTTTGTTATAGCCAAACCAAATATACAATTATAAAATTAAATTAAATTTAAGAGATTATTTATCTCCTCTTTCCGCCTTTGTAGTTTCTCATTAGCTTGCTAACACCGATTACAAGAACGCCTATTGCAAGTGCCCACATAACCCACTGATCTGTTAATGTAACAACTTTCGCAGCTAACAAAAGTAAAACTACACCTAATAGAGTAACAACCCACGCAGTTAATTTTGCCATTTCACACCTCCTTTCATAATCCTCAACCTGATTTTATTAAGAATTCAGAATTTATAAACCTGATGGGAAACGCAGAACTGGGACCAAAGTCACAAAGATATAATGTAGACAAGTTTAAGAGAAATGTTTATATATGTAGTCACCCATAAAATAGTATGTATATAGAAAAAAGAAAGATTGGAAAGAAAATAAAGCATTATCTTGCACATTCGTTTAGGGAAGGGAAAAAAGTTCATAAAATAAGAAAATTTCTTGGAGCAGATTTGAATAAAACCCTTTTAGATGAAAGAATAGCCAAATCAAGAGAATTAATCCAGGAAGAAATTGAAAAATATAATTTAATCAAAGATCCATTACAATTTAGGTTATCTGAGAAAGATATTTTATTTGTTAAGAAAATTGAAAGTGAAATTCCTATTAAGATAAGCCATCTTTCAGAAAAACAATGGATACAATTTTCAGAGCTATTTACTTACAATACCAATGCCATAGAAGGCAGTGAACTTAACAGCAAGGAAGTAAAAGAGATACTAGAAGATGATAAGTGGCCCGAAGAAAAATCAAAAAATGATATCGCTGAAGCATATGGAGTTAGTAAAGCAATAAAATATATAAGAGAAACAAAAGAGGGGCTGTCTCTTGATTTAATAAAGAAGATACATCAAATAGTTTTTAAGAATTCCAAAAGTTTTGCAGGGCAGTTAAGAAAACCAGGGGAGGAAGTAGTTGTTAAGAATAGATTAGGAGAAATAGTTTACGAAGGTGCGCCACAATCGAGAGTTTTACGTCTCCTCAATGAATTGATATGGTGGTATTCTAAACATAAAAAGGGATATCCCGGTTTAATTTTGGCAGCAGTTGTTCATAATCAATTTGAAAATATTCACCCGTTTAGAGATGGAAACGGCAGAGTCGGAAGAATATTACTTAATTACATATTGCTTAAAAATAAGTTGCCTCCAATCAACATAGACTTCAAGAACAGAGCAGAGTATTATTCCTCTCTTCAATCTTATCAAAATAAGCACGATTTAAGACCAACAATAGATTTATTCATTAAGGAATACAAAGCGCTGAGGGATATATTTAGGTGACCACATTATTATAGTTTGTAGTCACCTATGGTTTTAGCCTAACTGTGACAAGAATGTGAAACGCCCGGACCAGGAATACCCGAGCACACTTGTGAGAGTTGCCACGGACTTCATGTCTGCTAGAACTTCGAATCCTGAAGACGCCCAGACCAGGATTGGTTCAATCTCGTGAGAGTTGCCACGGACTTCATGTCTGCTAGAACTTCGAATCCTGAAGACGCCCAGACCAGGATTGGTTCAATCTCGTGAGAGTTGAAGCTTCAGCGGACTTCATGTCTGCTAGAACTTCGAATCCTGAAGACGCCCAGACCAGGATTCGAACCTGGGAGTCCCGAAGGACACGGTTTTCGAGACCGTTCCGTTAGACCGCTCCGGCATCTGGGCAAAATTACAAGAAAAAATAACCTTATAATTCTATCCTTACCTATAAGGCAACGATTCAACATCTTCCGAAACATTCTCTCTAATATAATCCACAACTAAATCATTCAATTGTCTCCATACCCTTAACAATTGAGTCTTTCTTTTCTTTGCTCTTCTCCTATAAAGCTCCTGTTGTATATCGCTCCTCTCTTCATAAGACAACCCCCCATTATCCTCTCCTTGATGATCTTCAAACATCCCATCAATAAAATAGGTCGCAAACCCATCCCATCTGCTATGCTCTTCAATGTTGAAGTGCGCTCTTCTGTCACAAAAGCCTTTAATTCTACCGATCAAATCATCTCTGCTTCCATCTTCAGGAACTACAATATAAGCCCATCCATTCTTAGTTGGCCAAGCAGGGATATCAAACCACAAATGCCCTTCACAAGTTGTCATAGTATCGACATTTGGAATTCTATTTAAATTTACAACTAATTCTCTTACCCCATCATCAAGATGTTCTAATTTAACATGTTCAGGCAACATACAAATTGAGAAAAAACCCTGCTTTTAAAATTATCTAATTTAGAGCTCTGTCCGGAGTTCTATTTTTTTGAAAATTATGACAAAAAGTTTTAAGCAATGTTAATAATATCCAATGAATGCTCGCTTATTTTAATTAGATTTTTTAATTCCGGACAGAGCAGGAAGCTACCTAAGAACCTTTCCCTTTCCAAAGACATTCAAGACACTCGAAACAGAATTAACAAGCTTTTCAGCCTCATCCCTGTCCAAATCAATTATCCCAGAACTATCTTTCCCTTTAAAGTAAACGTTAATCTTTCCTCCCCCCATTAAAACATCCCCATTAGCCATAATATCATCAATCTGAGAAACAGACTCCATTCTCGCATGCCCAAAAACCACTTTCTTCTTCAACCTTACTCTCATAACCAAGATGATCAAGTCAAATATATAAGTATTATTGCAATCCAGA
>Ga0210057_1009302_pt1 | contig 11400 bp, 11 predicted proteins | sample CryGeyCG2114_010_2_FD_183968 | JGI IMG/M metagenome (GOLD analysis project Ga0210057, IMG submission 183968) | Groundwater microbial communities from aquifer - Crystal Geyser CG10_big_fil_rev_8/21/14_0.10 (SPAdes) (version 2) | ecosystem: Environmental > Aquatic > Deep subsurface > Groundwater ...
CTAAATCACGAGTCCCATGCGATGGAGAACTGTCATATGAAATCATTTTTCGACACAGCTCAATAAAACTCAACTAAGCTCCTTCAAGAATGCTTTTTTCAATGATTGTCTTTGCTACTTCGATATCGGCATCCTGAATGATTGCAGGAACCAAGAAACGCACGCGAATAGGGTCTTTGCCGCAGTTAAAGGCGATCAAACCATTTTGAAACATTCTCTTTAACAGAGCATCAACCTGTTCCTTTTTCCCTTGATAAGGGGTCACCGCGATCATCAAACCCATTCCCCCAGCATCAGTTAACAAACCCCGACAGGTGGTTTCATTCAAATGATTGAGCATCCCAATAAATTTTTTATGGATCTGCTGGATGCGGCCTTCGGGCCCCAAGTACCCCTCTTGCAGAATCTGCAGAATTTCCATCCCCGCGGTGAGGGCCGGTGTCGATCCAGAAAATGTTCCAGCAATCAATCCAGGTTTTGGATTGAATTCTTCGGTATAAAGTGTCGCTCCGACCTGTGCAGTTTTTGCGATTGTGCAAAGATCAATATAGGATCCAATGTCCAGAGTTTCAAAAGCGAAAAGTTCTCCGGTTCTCGAGAAAGTTTGAACTTCATCTGCCCAAACAGCGATTTTCTTTTCTTTGCAAAAGTCCAAAACCGGCAAAAAGAATTCTCGGGGTGCAGCCTGATACCCCCCCTCACCAAGCATCGGTTCGAAGGAAAATACAGAAATGTTGTTTTCGTATTTCGCCACATGTTCTTTGAACGCGCGGAGAGTTTTTTCTCCACTCTGGGGGTCTTTCTTGTCATAGAAGGGGACTCGGAGAATTTCATTGTATTCAGGTAGACCAACCTTGTATGCCGGATTGTCTGTCAATTCCGCCATCATTGTCGAACGACCAGCAAAAGCATTTTTGAAACTAATCACCATACGAGCAGGAGATAACTTCTGCCGCGCCATCTTAAGGGCATTTTCATTCGCCATCGTTCCACAAGTCGAAAGCCAGGCGTATTTCAAACGACTCTTCCGTCCCGCCCAAGTCGCTAACTTTTCTAAGAACTGTCCATACTCTCGATTGGGTTGGAGATTTCCTTGGTTCACGATGTCGCTAAGTGCTCCACGCACAGTTGCTGCCATCACTCGTGGATGAGAATGCCCCATCAAATGAATTCCAATGCCATTGATCAGATCCAATTTTACACTGCCGTCTTCAAGCTCAACGTAAACACCGTTACCAGCGCCCGTTCCAACATAGGGATAGTGCAGCGGCCGACCACGAAACTGACCGATTTTTTCAATCTGCTTTTTGCCGTTTTCTTGAAATTCAGCAGAGGGTGGCTTCACCCCTGTTATTTGGTGATTGATCTTTGTGACCTCATCCACCAGCTGTTGAAGTGTTTTTGTCACCTGAGTCGATTCGTCGATTTGATGTCCAATCAGTTGAGCCATGCGATTGATCCTTTCTGAGATCTCTTAAGACTACCACCCCCACCACTGAGAATGAAGACAGTAACATCTACCCGCACTTCGTCGTCGCGCCTCGCCAAAGTTGACGATTCCCCTACGTGCACGATTGCGGATTTGCTCGACACGTCCTAGACTTTTGGAACCATGAAGCTCGAAATTCTCATCTTCCTTAGCGTCATTCAAATTTTTACAGCCTGTGGCTACGCCACCAGTGCGTTAGCCGCAGAACCACCGACCCCAACTTTTGAGACCAGCATGCCCCCAACCGCTCCAACGCCGGAAATATCTCCCGCCAAAGAGTGGAGTTCTTTTGATCAAGCTTTTCATGACGGAATTGAAAGCTATCGCGAGAAAAAATATGATCCGGCCCTCTTGGCATTTACCGCTGCCATTGAGAAAGAGCCCGAAAATATCTCTGCACTGACGAACTTGGCTTTGGTCCAGTTCCAACTGGGACACAAGGGCTTTGCGCTGGCCTATCTTCGCAAGGCGTTGACCCTAGACCCTCACTTTCCGTCTGCAAAAGCCGCTTTTGAATTTATTTTGCCGCAACTTGACGTCCGAGAAATTCCCCACGAGATCGAATTGTGGGAGATCCTTCGCTCGTCCGTTATCGTCCCGTTTTCAATGACGTGCTTTTTGGCCCTCACGGCACTCACTTTTTTCTCTACCGGTTGGCTCTTTTTGATTTATTTTGGACGACGGAAGAAATCTTTGCAGGAGGAAAAAATGCCTCCGGGATTCCCGCTGATTCCAAGCCTGATTTGTTTGATTTTTTTAGCGATGATCAGTCTCACCGCAATGAAGGTGATTGATCAATCGACCGTCCGCGGAACCATCACCCAAGAAAAAATTTCGGTCTTGTCAGCACCCAATCCACAGGGCACCAGCTTGTTTGATCTCTATCCCGGCCTGGAGGTCGTTGTTCGATCTCAGCATCAAGACTGGGTCCAGGTCACATATGGGGGTGCAATGACAGGATGGATTCCTCAGTCCGCGATTTTACAAACTTCTGGGAGGCCCTTGTGGTAAATTTTATCTGGGATAATCTGTTTCGAGGAAAAGATGGTACCCGACCTCTTCGAGAGCAGCTTCGCAAAAATATTCTGTTTCAAGATCTGAATTTCCAGCAACTTTATCTGCTCGAGAATATCGTCAATGTCAGACACTATCGCCCTGGCGAAGCCGTTTTTAAACAGGGCGAAGTTGGTGTTGGAATGTATATCATTCTGTCGGGCTCCGTCAGCATCACTGTCGAAGAGATTGAATTGAACACCACCAGCAGCCGATCCACACACATTACCCATCTGAAGTCTGGTGATTTTTTTGGAGAACTTGCCCTGGTTGAAAACGAAGGCCGTCGAAGCGCGACAGCCTTTGCGCATGAAGAGTCCGTCTTGATCGGATTTTTTAAGCCTGATCTTTTTGAAATCATCGAACGAAACCCCTCGGCAGGAGTCAAGATTTTGCTGCGCCTAGGAGAAGTTCTTGGCACACGACTGCGACAAACCACCGCTCGGATCTCTGAACTCAAAAAAGAGTCTAAACAATGATTTTGATTTCAGAGATGGCCATTCAAAGAGAGCGGCGATGGAAGCTTCTGTTTTTCCTGCTGACCCTAGCAGCACTGATCTTTGCCATCACGTTGATGAAAAATGTTTTCATCTCTTTTCTTTTAGCGTTTGTGACCTATTACGTCCTCGCACCCATTGTCGATTTTCTTGAAAGAAAAGGGCTGTCTCGTCAGTGGTCGACCACTCTTCCCTTTTTGGTGCTGACGGGGGTCGGGATTATCACCGCGCAAATCTTTTTTCCCATCTTGGCGGATCAGATAACCTCGTTGCGAGACAACATTCCCCGTTATATCGATGCCAGCACAAAGTTTTTGATCAATTTTGAATCTCAGGCCAGCTCGATGATTGCCACCATTTATCCCATCGATCTCAAGGGTGGACTTGAACCAAAAATAATGTCGATGGTTCAAAATCTGTTTCAAAGTCTGCCGGACTATGTTTCCCAGTCCTTAACTGTTTTCTTTCTAACGCCTTTTATCGCTTACTTTATGCTCCTCGATGGCCGGGATTTTGTTCGAAAAGTTCTTTCTTTGGTTCCTAACAATTTTTTTGAGCTGGTTTTGAATATGAATCACCAAATCAATGCTCAAATGGGTGGTTTTGTCCGCGCTAGAATTCTGGAAAGTCTTCTGGTTGGTGGAATTATCTGGCTCGGTCTGTTCATTCTGGGATTCCCTTATGCTCTGATTTTGGCGGTCTTTGCCGGCATCATCAATATCATCCCTTATCTCGGCCCCTTTATTGGCGCCGTTCCTGCTTTAATTATCAATTTTGCCAATGGTGGAGACATCACTGTCTTTTGGTGGCTCTTGGTGATTTATGCGCTGGCCCAAGTTATTGATTTGGCTCTTATTGTTCCCTTTGTGGTGGCTAAAATTGTGAACCTTCATCCCGTCACTGTTGTTCTGGTGGTTATATTGGGTTCTCATTTGTTGGGAATATTAGGAATGATCATCTCGATTCCACTCTTTAGCGTGCTGAAAGTTTCGGCAGTTTCAATCTATAAACACGTGATCGATTTTCGCGGCTGACCCATCGACGGTCATTTTCCGATGTTTGCTTTGTTGACTGCGCCGGAGGCCACGAATAGACTCGGTCTTGGGTGTAAGATGCTTCGAGTCATATTTTCAGTTCTTCTTTTATTTTCAACTATTTCGGCAACGACAGTCTTGCTGACTTCTTGTTCGTCCAACGACAAAAAGTCCGACACCGCCGAAGGCGCCTTTGCGATAGCACAGGACTATGACAAAGAAGAACGTTACGAAGAAGCCATCAAACGTTACCAAGAGGTCAAAAATAAATTTCCCTACTCTAAATACGCTTCAATGGCAGAACTTGCTTTGGCGGACTGTTATTACAAACAAGAAAGTTATGCCGAAGCTCAGGTGGCCTATCAAAGCTTCAAAGACCTTCACCCAAAACATGCTCAAATTGATTACGTCACCTATCGTTTAGCGATGAGTTTTTTTAATCAGCTTCCCTCGACTGTCGATCGAGACCTCACTCTGGCCAGCAGTGCTCTGATTTATTTCGACGAAGTTCTCACCCAGTATCCAAACTCTGAGTATGTCAAAGATGCCAAAGAGAAAAAAGTTGCAACTCTCAAAATGCTGGCGGGCAAAGAGGACTACATTGCCGAGTTCTATTTCATTCGCGAAAAATACGATAGCGCCCTCAATCGTTATGAAGAGCTGATGAAAAAATATCCTGGATATGGATTCGATGCCAAGGCCCTGTCTCGTGCTGCCGTTTGTGCGGCCAAGCTCGGGGAACCCGGCAAAGCAAAAAAGCTAGTGAATGAACTGGAAAAAAGATTTCCTGGTTCGGACGAGCTAGCCTTTGCAAAAAAAGGAGCCGACCTTGGCGACTGACGCACTTTTCGATGAAATGTTGATGGAGGCCCGAGAGAACTTTATCAGCGGAAACTATAAAATCTCCGAACCCCTTTTGAACCAGCTGATTTTGCAAAACTCTCGAAACCCCGAAGTCTATCAAATGTTGGCTACGATCTATTACGATAAGGGTCAGTTCAATAAGGCAATTCGTATTTTCAAACGAGCTTTGGAAATCGATCCCACCTATACCGACGCCAGCGTCGGGCTCTCCATTATTTTAAATGATCTCGGCCGGTATGATGAGGGTCGAATGGTCTTTCAAGATGCGCAAAAGCTCTTGGATCGTCGAGCTGGAAAGATGGATTCCTATGTCGAGGAAAAAATTGCTTCAAAACACGAAGAGCTCGCAGACCTCTATTTTCAATACCAACACTATGCTGAATCTCTGGAACAACTTTATAAGGCCCTTAAGCTTTCAACTCGAAAAGCAGAAATCACCCTTCGAATCGCCGAGTGCCACGTAAAGCTGGGTGACACACAAAGGGCCGTACGAGAACTCAAGTCCTTAATTCGAGAATACCCTCAGCTATTGTCTGCCAAACTCAAGTTGGGTGTGATTTACTACAACATGAACAATCTCGCGGAAGCCACTGAACAGTGGGAAAATATTTTACTTCGCGACCCTGGGCACCCAGAAGCACTTCGCTATTTAAAAATGGCCAATGCCGCTGGAATTACCAGTCTGACTTTGTAAGGAAGGTTTATGTCCGGAAAAAAGAAACAAGCTAAAGAGGATATGCTCCCCTTCATCACCAAAGATGAGATCGCAAAGCTGGTCATGTTTTTGGCGAAGACCATTGAAACAGACTATGAAGGTCGAGAGGTCATTTTAATCTGCCCTCTGCGTGGATCCATTCACTTTCTAGCAGACCTTTGCCGACAGATTCAGCTGCCCCAACAAGTTGATTTTGTTCAACTTCAGGCCGTTGAAAAAGGTGGCGCTATTAAAATTATCAAAGATATCAGCACCAATATCGCCGGCAAACATGTGCTCATTGTGGAAGAAATTATTGATACAGGCCGCACTCTGAGTTTTTTACGCAATCGTCTGATGGCCTCTTCTCCGGCCTCTTTGAAAATTGTGGCTTTGCTGGATAAACCTGCGCGACGAGAACTTCCGATTCGTCCGGATTATGTGGGACGAACCATTGATGACCGCTATGTGGTTGGTTATGGAATGGATTCCAGTGAAATGGGCCGAAACTATCCTGACATCTATGTCATGAAAAACTAAGGGGGACTGCACATGTTACCTAAACAGCTTGTCGTCCTCTTTGTCTGCACCGTGGTGATTCTCTTTTTAGTAAATGTTTTCGTTAGCTAAACCAATGAATTCTTTTCTGAACTGACTTGTTTATAACAGGCCTTTATTGGGCTGATTTGATCATTTTTGGCACCATCTCTTCTATATTCCTTATAAGCAGCGACAATTCTCGGCACGGGGATTGCCTATGTAAACCCCGAACGCTTCATAAGAAGCCTAAAATTTGGGGTACTGATGTCTCACAATGTATTGCAATCAGCAGCAGTTGAACGACTCAAGGGGATTATACGAAGTCGCTATGGGAAGGGTTTTCAGATTCGGTGGATCACCGATATCTCAGACCATGATGGAGATGAAGGGGTTCGTCTCCATCATGGCCATCTTTTTATTCCGATTCAAACCAGCAACCATTATTTTGCAACGGCCGTGATTGAAGAAGCTCACACGATGTCCGTGGATGACCATGAAACCATCACTGAATTGGTTCGTTTGGTTTTAGAACCGGAGTTTTACAATTGGTATTTGTCTCAGTTGTCTCACAATGCCAAAGCGCAAACAGCACAGCCCCTAAATACTGAGGTAGCTTCGATCCACACACCGGTGAATCTCTCTGCAAACTCGACCTTGGTCATTTGCCTTGAGTCTCCGAATCCACATCAAATTCCACGTTTGTCTTTCGAAATTCATGAATTGGCCCAGCGTTGGGCCTATTTAAAGTTCAGCGATATCCAAGATCAGGTCCATAACGTCGAGGATTTGCGCTCTTTAGGCTCTCTCACTCTTTGGGTTCAGGATATTCTGATGCTAACTCCTCATCATCGAACAATTATCGAAGAATACATCCATGGTGTCTCGTCCGACTCTCCTTTACTCGTCCTTGGGACCTCGTCGTCAATCGAAAGTCTCGAGACGAATGAACTAATTTCTTCTTCTTTTGCAGATGTTCTTAAAAGTCATCGTTTGCAAGTTGAGCGTTTACCGCGGAACTCGGACCTGCTGCAAGAGACCCTTGAAATCATGCTCCAGGTTTGAGACCATCAAGTGGCATGCAAGCCACTCAAGATGAATTTTTCGATTCCTTTCTCAAAGAGACCCTCGGCACCGAGGATTTTAAAGTCTATCAGCTGGCGGGCGATGCTTCGAACCGTCTTTATTACCGAGTGATTCAAGATCAACAGTCCTGGGTTCTGATGCGTTGGGAACCCTTTGATCCTCCGACCTATCCGTTTCTGTCCGTTCTTCACCATTTTGCCAAACATCAAGTTCACGTCCCCGAGGTCGTGGGTCTGGATGCTAAAAAAGGTTTGGTTTTGTTGGAAGATTTGGGTGATCTCACCCTGGAAAGAAAATTTTGGGAAAACCAAAGTCCTGAAAATTCGATTTCATTTTACCGAAAAGCTCTGGATGAAATTTTAAAAATTCATTTCGCTGCAACCGCGGACAGAAGCAACCCCTGCACGGCTTTTCAAATTCAATTTGATGTGGAAAAATTTCTTTGGGAAATGCGCTATGGTCAGGACAATTTGTTAACGGGAATTTGTAAGTTTTCGCTCGACGACAAACAAAACTCAGAGCTAACCAATGTTTTCACGAGTATCTGCGAACGTTTACATGCAGAACCAAAATATATTGCTCATCGGGACTATCACTCTAGAAATCTGATGATCAAGTTGGACGAGATGCGTGTGATTGATTTTCAAGATGCCCGCATGGGACCCGTTCAATATGACCTGGTGAGTTTGCTTCGAGATTCCTACGTTGATATGCCAGATGACATGGCCGAGTCCCTGATGAGTTATTACCTGGAACGAGCCAAGCCCCATCTGGGAAAAGATCTTTCGATGGAGAATTTTATGCGTATCTATGAACTTCAGACGGTTCAAAGATGTTTCAAGGCCTGTGGCAGCTTTTCCAGCTTTTATAATTTGCGCAATGACACTCGTTATTTAAAATACATTTCTCACACTTTGAAGCGGGTCCTCAAGGGGCTTGGCGAGTTTCCAGAGTATAAAATATTTGCCGACATTTTGATTGATTCCGGCGCTCTTGAAAGAAAATACGAAGACCTATGAATGTCATGATTCTAGCTGCCGGCGAAGGCAGTCGTCTGAAACCATACACTTTGGAAAAACCAAAACCCTGTGTGCCCTTCTTGAGTGTTCCTCTGGCGTGTTATTCTCTGTCCCTGCTTGATCGAATTCCCATCCACAACTTGGTTGTGAATACTCATCATCTTCCCGATCAAGTGGAACAGCTCTTTAGCTCTCAAAGACCTTTTTGGAAACGACTGATCTTTTCTCATGAAAATGAAAAGCTCTTGGGAAGTGGCGGTGGAATTCATTTGGCTGAGTCCCACCTTGCCGGTCGAAACGAATTTTTCGTTCTCAATGGCGACGAGATCATCTTGCCCCATCAACTCGACGTTTTGCAGGAAATGCTTCTTTTTCATCAATGGCACAAGGGCATTGCTACACTGCTCACGATGTCTCACCCCGAGGTGGGCCATAAATTTGGGGGTGCATGGATTGAGAGCGGCACACGTATCAAATGTTTTTCAAAGACAGCGCCGGGACAGAACCTGACTGGACAACACTTTACGGGGGTCCTGCTCTTATCTGACTGGATATTTAAATATTTCAAACCTGAAATTGATGAAGAAAACATTCTTTATGAAACATTAACAGCAGCCATGAATGCCGGTGAAGAGGTCCACTCCTTTCAAACTCCGATGGAATGGTTTGAAATCGGAAATCCCACCGATTTTATGGCAGCCACGGAGTCTTGTTTTCAATCATTGGAACAAAGAAAAGTGCATAATCCTTACTGGCTAGATTATTTACAACAAACCATTCGTCTGAATTCAAAAAATGATTATCTGGTAGAACGAGACTGGGAAAAGTTAAGTCAGCTAAAAAAACTCGTGGAAAATATCCGCCGAGGTTCTTAGGTATTTCTTTCCCTATTTTCGACCCACTTTCAGTGCTGACTTATCTATTTAAAATATCTTGAGAGAACTTCTTTCGCTTGAAGTTCACTTCCGGCCAGTGACAAATGATGGTTATCAACATAAAGCAAAGTTTCTTGGGAAAATGCGGAACATACCTCGCTTTTACAAAATGCATTGGTCGGATTAATTACTTGAACGCCGGTCAGTGTATCGACCAACTCCAAATATTCCTTTTGCCGATGAAGAACCTGGCCTTTCTTTACCTCACAATTTTTTCTTGCTGTCCTCAGTGGCCTTGCAAGACAAGCCTTTACGTCAAAATCAAGCTCCGGATTCTCTGTCACGTAATACACTTGCTTGCCGGCTCGGTTCAAAAAATCGATCGTCTTCTGAAGTGACCTTTTAAAAATTTCTGCTGGAATTGGAACCTGTGGTAATTTTTTCGGGTGGTCGTAACCTTCAGTTACGACCGTGCCAGTAATATCGATCGCCCCCAGAGAAAATATTAAGACCTGCCGAATGTCCCTTTTTTCTTTGACGACACGAAGTATTTCCTCGATCCGCTTCCGACATTTTACTTTATCCTTTTCGTCATCACCATACTCACCACCCAAAAATGGGGGACATCCACTGTTTGCCAAAAGTACGGTGTTGATCCCCATGCCTTTAAACATATTGGCAATTCCTGGATATGCCGCATGGGCATGGCTATCACCCAACACGGCGACAGTTTCGGATGATCCAACATCGGACAGTCGGCAATAATAAAATTCGGGATCTTTCATTCCGACATAATTTAAGCAAGCTTCATCTCTATTGTTGGTTCGAATTAGTTCTGCCAAATTATTTTGATATGATCGAACCGAGGCTCGGGTGGGAACTCCATCATTGAGGAAAATCGCATACCCTGAACAGCCAACGACAACAATAGCCGACATCAAACCATAGGTACTTTTTTTTATCCGAACTCCAAATCTGATCGGCTGTTCAACCAGTCTATAGGTCCCCCATGATAAAATAAAAGATGCGCCAATTGCCGCAAAACACAGGCCCACCGAAGGACTTTCGCTATATATAATACGAAGAAACGACAACAGGGGCCAGTGCCACAGATATAACGGAAAGCTAATCAGCCCGATCCAAACGAGAACTCGATTCGACAGAACAAGTCGATTGAATGGCGCCTCTGGCCCAGCGGCTATGATCATAGCCGCGCCAAGAACTGGTAACAAAGCCCAATAGCCAGGAAAATGCCTGTCTTCAGATATAAAGACAAAACCAATCACCAACAGAAAGACCCCAAAACCAGAAAATATTTGTGATACCAATTTATGATCACAGACTTTGTTCAGACCGTGATTGTATTCAGCTTTTTGTCTGCACAGACTGAAGTAAGCTAAAATTACCCCGACCAGCAGTTCCCAAAAACGAGTTTGCGGAGAATAGAATGCCGTACTGGAATTCCCCCTAGAGAGCACATTGTATCCAAACGACATTACCGCTATGCCAATGATGATTCCCGGCAGCCAGGCGCGCTTCTTCCATCCCAACCATAACAATATCGGCCAGAAAACATAAAACTGCTCTTCAATGCCAAGACTCCAAAGATGCAAAAGAGGTTTGGTTTCAGCAACATTGTCAAAATATCCACTCTCATTCCATAGAACCAGGTTGGAAACAAAACCAGCGCCCGCAGCAATATGCTTGCCCAGCTGTTTATATTCTTCCGTCAACAATGAAATCCAACCAAAAATCATGCAGGCAACGAGGACTACGGTTAAGGATGGAAAAATACGTCGAATGCGACGCCCATAGAAGTCTAAAAAGGAGAAAGTTCCGGCATTCATGCCGTTGAATAGAATTGTTGAAATCAGAAAGCCTGAAATCACAAAGAAGATATCAACGCCTACAAATCCACCACGAATCCAGGCCGGGAACGCATGAAAACCAACGACTGCTAAAACTGCAATCGCCCTTAACCCGTCGATGTCTGGCCGATATTTGGGGTGATTGGCTGATTGGCTGATTGGCTGACTTTTCATGGAACCCTTAGGAAATCTTCAGAACCGATAGCTCGGCACGCTCAACGATCTGCTTAAATTTATCTGACTCTCAGTTTCGACCCTACCAAATCCTGCTGGTTGGTCAAGAAAGTCCAAACAATCAATCTCACCAATTTTTGAGGTTGCTGGCTAAAAGGCCTCGACGACTTTCCCCATCGTGACGGATTTTTTAGCACCCGTGGTTTCCGG
>Ga0210057_1009303_pt1 | contig 11400 bp, 10 predicted proteins | sample CryGeyCG2114_010_2_FD_183968 | JGI IMG/M metagenome (GOLD analysis project Ga0210057, IMG submission 183968) | Groundwater microbial communities from aquifer - Crystal Geyser CG10_big_fil_rev_8/21/14_0.10 (SPAdes) (version 2) | ecosystem: Environmental > Aquatic > Deep subsurface > Groundwater ...
TTCATCCAATGCTTTAATCTTTGTTGTTAGATGTGTCAGAGTTATTTTTGTATCTCTCAGGATGGTATTTCTTATCCCACAAAACAGGGATCTCCCCATCTAGTTTTATTGGGATCTTAAAAATACTAACTCCAATCAATGACTTCTCTATATACGCCTTCTGATTCTTGGATAGTTTAGCCTTTCCAGTTTTGATCTCTACCCAATTAAAAGACTTTCTTATAGGAGGTCTAGATTGGTGTGTAACGCCTGTTTTACTATTCAATGAGAAACAACCCCTTATTGAAACTGTCAAATAATCAAATACAAAAGAAGGTTCTTCCTCTTTTTTATTTGTAGGTTTACAAAAACTTCTTACTTCTTCAACAATTTCATCAGGGATGTCAACCTCAATTCTCTCATAACCATATCTAAAAACTAATTTATTCCTTGGAGTAAAGGTTCTATAAATCTCTTCTAGAGTTATATACGCATAATTGTTCTGTTTTGAAAAATGCTCAAATATTAACTCCCCGTAATCTCCTTGCAATTTTTTGCTTACCCTTAGTTTACCCATAAATAAATAAATTTCTGGTAATTTAAATAGTTAATTCCCTAAATTTTGGTAGAAACATTCTACGCCTCAAACTTTGTGTAGCCCTTCAATGGGTGTCGGAGGGTTATCTTTTTGCTTTGTTTTTAGTTATCTCTGCCTTTTTTCTCATATTATTTGTAGGATTTGGTATTCTCCTCCGGAGATGTTTGTGTAGAATGCGCGTGCTTCTTTTGATATTTTTATTAGGAATAGGTTTGTTATTCCGTGTTGTTTTTCGAAATATTTGTATATTCGGATATTTTTTCTCCATTCAGTCGATATTCTATAAGATGAGCAAGAAAACTTACAGATCAAAGAAACCGTCAATCTCTTTTCTAACTTCCAAAATTAACTTTTTTTTCTGATCTTTCAATTCGTATGCTGTCTTAATATACTTAGTGATTTCCTTAATTGAATCATCATCTATTAAAGGAATATTAATTTCCTTTAATCTTTCTTCTCTTAAATGAGGTATTGTTGAGGCAATTATTGTTCTTCTAATCGCCGGATAAAAACCGGTTTCACTTATGGATAAAACAGTAAATAAATACTCTGGCGTGATTTTCGATTTCTTTTCTTTTAAACGTATCCTCTCAAATCCAGATGCAATCATTGCCCGATCATAGCTTGATGCCATTGCGATTTCACCAATTTTTCCATCCTTTGAGAAAACAATATCTCCACTAATTAAATCAGTCTTTGAACTTTTAGCTATTGTTTCCGAAACATAATAATCAGGGTACATATCAATTTCATTATTTATAATGTCAGATGTTCGAATAAATGCAAAATCTCTTTTATCCTTAAACAAATCAGTATTATAATTATTACTTCCTGCTTCTGCCCCCTTTTTTATGTTTGTAATATCTCCTAGTTTTTCGCGTTTGAAATTGTTTTTTATATATTCTTCTGTTTCTGAATACTTAGGTAAATAAGAACGTCCATTCCAAATTTCAAAATTAGACATAGTTGATAATTTAGAAGAAAAAAATTTATTAGTATTTGGTTTAAATGTGTTTAACTTTAATTTTTCTTTTAGTAAATTTTGAGATTTTTTGATTAATAAAATTGATTCCCTATTATAATTAATTATTTTTTTTGTTTTTTCTTCAATATCCCCCAGTATTTTATCACTAGGGATAAATACTCTAACTTGTTTTAATTGGCTATGTGTTAATTCAACTCTTGTATCTCCATGAGTGGCTAAAGCTGTTTGAGCTTTGAAAAATTTTGAATTCAAATATGAAATTAGATAATGTGGAGAAATTAATTCCGTGTTTATTGTTAATTTTGAAACATGCTGGCTAATGGCAGAACCAACATTTTCTTTATCAATAATACTAGAAATCCCCAATTTTTCAATAGTTGCTTGTGTTCTTCCTAAAACAATTTCATTTTCTTTGACTTTTATTTTATCATTTACATCTTTTTTTACAAAAACAAGACTATTTTCCTGTTCATCTATACTATAAGGTTTCATGTTAGCAACCCTCAAGAATTTAATCCCTTCATCTGAGGAAACATAGTTATCAATATAACTACCACTCGAAATTTTTATCTTCAATTCATCCAAATTTTTAACAGTATAACCTTTATTTCTACATAAGCCATCAAATAAAACATTTACAAAATAATATTTAACATCTAATCTAAAAAAGTCATTTTCTTGTAATCTTTTTGAGGATATAGTAATTGTCTTTAATGCCATTTTAATAACCTAAAAGCTAAATTTGTTTTCTTCAGCCCACTTTTTGAATTCCGTAGCTACTTTGCCGATATCATCTTCTTTGATTTCTTTACCTCGCCTGTCATGCCCGCAAAATTCAGCAACCGCCATGAACACAGAATAATCTTTTTGAATATCTTTAGATTTTAATTTTTGAAGTATCATTATTGAAGTTTTAGTCCCGGTGTTTGGTAAAAATGTCTCTAAAGGGATGTCAATCACAGCAACTATCCTTGCTTTACCTAATAACCAATTTCTTATATATCCTAAACTTTCGTTACCATAAATCCCATCAGGTAGAACTATTGCCATTCTCCCTTTATCTCTAAGTAATTGCAAACATCTCTCAATAAAAAGTATTTGTGGAGCTTCCTTATCTTTTAATTTTCCTTTGCTCCAAATATTTGCTCCTTTGTCTTTTTTCCATTTGTGCCCTAATTCAAATTGTTTTAATTTTTCTTCACCCCGAACAGGAATTTTAGAACCAAATGGAGGATTAGTTAAAAGTATGCTAAACTTCCCTAAATCGATTTTTAATCTTGTTTTGTCTGCCCAATTTTCCGGTTTTTCTAAACTATCTTCACAGAATATACCACTTTTACCATCTCCTATAATTGCCATATACGCTTTAGCTACTTTTGATAAAAAGTAATCTTTGTCTATTCCCCTTATTCTATTTAGAGCAACCTCCATTTTTTCTTCCTGAAGGTTATTTTTACTCCAATGGTATTTTTCTCCTTCTGCATCAAGTTTTCTCCAAACATGTCTTAATGATTCAATTAAGAATCCCCCACTACCACAAGCAGGGTCTATAATCAAATCTTCATCATCCGGGTCTAAAATATCAACCATCATTTTTACAACATTTCTTGGAGTAAAAAATTGCCCTTGTCCTCCTTTTAATGCATGTCCAATAAACGTTTCGAAAGCATCTGCGATTATATCTCTTTCAGCCTCAATTAAACAATAGTTTTGCAATTCTCCAACTACATAAGAAATAGAATTTGGGTCTAAAGTAATAGTATCATTTTCATCTAAAACCTCCTTGTATTTTCTTTTTACTTTTTCAAATAAGTCTAAGACTCTTTCTTTTACTATTTTAGGTTCTTCTTCCACCCCCACCCTAAATGTTACAATTTCGTTTGGTTCAGTAAATCTTTCATCATAAATTTTACAAAAAATTAAATTTATTAATTGTTGAGCCAGAACTTCATCTCTTGTTGCACCAACAGTATTAGCCGCCAAATGATTTCTAATTGCTTTAAATGTTGATTTAAGATTATGTGTTGGTTTCAAGTCTTCCCTCTTAAATCTTCCTATATCTTCGACCCTCTGTCCGAATTGAGGGATATTTGGGATTTCTTCAAATTTTACCTTACCCGCTTCTTCAATTTTTCTTAAAAATAGTCTTTCTTCACCATTAAACCAAACACCTAGATATGATTTCGAGAACCTTAGATAATCTTGTAACTGGCCTTTCCCATCTTTACGACTTTTCTTTTTACATTCAACTATAATGTAGGCTTCATCTTCAACTTTTCTCTCATTTGAAAAAACAACAATATCCACTGGATATTCTTTTTTTGTATCCGATGGTCTTACTTTAACTCTAAATTGGGGTCTTGTCTGAATGTGAGTTTTGGGATAACCATAATCTTCAACTAATTGTTTTGAAAAAATTTGTACTGCTTCAACTTCTTCAGGTGTTGCTTTCACTTCTTGACCTGAAATAAAATCTTGAATGTAACCTTCTTTTAATCTTTTATCTGCCATTTTTTTCTCCTTTTAATTGTTGTTCCATCATAATTTCAACCTGTCTAGATACTAATAAACCTTTCTTCTTACAAAGTTCTCTATACTTATCATAAAGTTCAGAATTTACCCTTAATGTGATATTTTTTGATTCCATATTACCTGCCTAAATACAAATATACTCAAATATTTTTAAATGTATCGCTAAATTGTTTTCTCACCCTAAATGTTCTTTTAAAAAAAGAAAAATGAGATTTAGACTAGTGAGAATTTAATTGCATATAACAGGTAGTTATTAATAAACCCCTGGGGTTCATCAAAGAGAACTACAAGAGAGATGGGTTTCAATGGTTACTTATTAAGATGTTGATTATTATCTATCCACTTATGAAGTTCTAGATAGGTCTTACCAGTTCTTTTATTACTTATTGCTTTACGAACCTTCCAATTAGTTATATAATAATACTTACTTTATTAGTGTCTTCTTCTAATCTTACTCTGATAATCCTAAGCTTATTTTTATCAATACCGATTATTAAATACTCTAAACATTTTTATATCCTTGCTCTATGATTGCCTTATGAAGAAGGAAGATTTTATTGTAAAGAGGTTTTCTCGTGAACAAACCATTATAGGTGTTGGATTACTTGTAGGGCTTGTATTATTACTGTCGTTCTTCTTCTTTGCCTTTGGTCAGGTTCAGCAGTGTAGTAGTATCGAGTTATGCGGTAATGGTGAGCTGTTAGTATCTCAGTTTTCATGGTTAAAGTTAGTGTTTTACCTAACTTTTCTTATAGCAGGAGTAGTCTGGTTGTTAACAACTCCCTGGTTGGGTGGTTTGAAAGAAAGAGAAAGGATTATTCTAAAACATATATTCCTTCTTGGTAATAAGGTAAAGAACCGTAACCAGTTAGCAGAAACACTAAGGAAGAAAGAAGATTTACTTAAGAGAACTCACCCAACGCAGTTTTATAGGATAGTTAATAAGTTAATAAAATTTGGTTATGTATCCAAGGATTCTGATGACCACCTTAGAATAACAAAGGCTGGAATGGGTTTCATAAGAACTTCTTAAATTCTTTCACACAAACTGTTAAAAGATTTTATAAAGTGAAAGATCTTAGTCGTTCTATGAATGACAAAATCAGTTCTTTCATTGACGAATCAAACCTTTCAGATGAGGATAAGGTTTCATTCAGATATTTAGTAAGCCAGATTAATACTGGTGAACTTAATGAGTTTGTTGATAGGAGTTATATTTTTGAGGGAGATCCAGGGATTGGTAAGACTTATTTCGTTAAGAACTTTTTGTCTATTCTAAATATCCCTGCGATTTACCTAGGGCCTTCTTCTTTTGCTGGTGATAAGATTAAACAAGTCAAAAATCTCAACCAAGTATTAAAAGACTTAGACAAAGACAAGTTGTCGGTAGTGTTTATTGATGACCTTAATAACTCGTTAGACTTTGAAAGAACAGATTTTGATCTGCAATTAGGTGATAATGAGAGAAAGAGGTTCCTTAAGTTACTTGAGATAACAAAAGCCACTGATAGCAAGACTCTACTCTTCATGACACTTAATGATTCTTCGTTTATGGAGGAGTCATGGAATGATCGTATTGAGAGAAAGATAAAGATGGAAGAACCCGATGAAGCCAGCAAAGAAGTCTTTCTTAAAGAGAAATACTCTTCACTAATAAGCAGTTCACTGATTAACGAACTAGCAAATAAAAGTGTTGGTCATAACTTTAGAAATTTACAGGAAGTAATAAAGATCTGTTTTCGTAATAGTAACGGGATAATTAGAAAATCCACACTAATTAAAGTATTATCAAACTATAAGCCTTCAGGAATAAAATATGAAGCAGTTTTTAACAATAAGCTGAATTTTAGCAAGGTAGTAGGACATGAGAAAGTAAAGAAAGAGCTAATGAAGCTATCCTATTGGGTTAAGAACTCAAAGAAGCTTAAAAAGCATGGCGTTAAGAGGTCTAACTTGCTAATTTTTTCTGGAAAGAATGGTGTTGGCAAAACTTTCATGGCTCATGCCTTAGCTGGTGAAAATGAGTGTCTTCTAGTTAGGTTGAATGTGAATGACCTGTTTGGTGGTTTAGGACCTCTAAGAACTATTGCTGATATTACTAAGAGGGCTAAAAGGTTCAAGAATTGTGTTTTCTTGATTGATGAAGCTGATAAGCTATTTGGTGGTGATCCTTACCAGAGGGATCATGAAGGCCCATTATTGGCTGATTTGAGCATGAAATTTGATGATTTATTAGCAAAACCTAGTAGTATAATCATCTTCACAGTTAATAATGTTTTAAGGATGGGAAACGCTATTAAGGATCGTTTCAACATACTAGAATTTAAGCTTCCTGGCATTGATGATAGGAAAGAGTTTATTTCAAGGCTTACTAATAAGAGTAATATGAAATTAGTATTAGACTTAGAGATTATTGGTAAGTTCACTGAGGGGTATAATTATCGTGATTTAGAGAAGCTTTGGGATGATATAGTGTTTTATTATTCACAGAACGGATACTTTAATGATGATATCTTTAAAGAATTAGTATCAACACAAATTAAACAAACAGAAAAACCAAGCATGTTCGGATGAATAATCTAGGATTACGAATAACTATAGATACACAGAATTCTTCATTAAGATACTTCCCTCATAAAATCATACAAATAAAATCTTAGTATAATTAATTGTTAAAATACATGAAATATCTATTAAAATTGGGCTTTCTTATCCAAGGAATTTTTTTAATTTAGGGAGCATTAACCCCCTCCTTTTTTCTAAGAATTCTAAGAAGTTTTCTTCGTTATAATCTTTCATTTTAGGTATAAGGTTTAATTCAGCATAATCATCACTTCGATTCTTCTCTTTTATCCAGTCTGTAAATTTCTGGTCATTTTTAGAGTTGTTAGTAAAGCTACCTAATGGTTGGATATTTGCGATATTATTTACATCTTTTCTATCAAACTTCTTTAGAAGCCTAGCTCTAGGAAATAGGTGGTCTTCATGAAATTCTCTTGGTAATCTAAAATCATAAATTATATTTAATACTAATTTGCCTTTATCAGTGCCATATTTTATTTCTTTTAATAAATCATTTAATTCTTCGCCTGATCGGATAATTTTATTTTTCTTCTTATAAGCTTCAAATAGCTCATTCAATGGAAACTGGTCTTTTTTATTTGAGGAGATTATAGTTCTAGAATCTTGCAACATAGAATCTGACTGCCCCCCGAATACTCCGTTCAACAATACAGAATAAATATACTTCTTTAATAGATCAAAATCACTACTCGTCCGGTCTATTTCTTGGGATGTATTCTTATAGAGATAATAAATTATTGGAATTAAAGATAGATTACTTCTTAACATCTTTTTCGATGAAACACCAATCTCTCTCAGGAAGTTCACTGTAGCTTTTATATAATTCTTTATGTCCATCCAGTTCTCTTTGATTAGAATAACATTCTCTTTATTGAAATTTTTGACTTGGTATCTTATATCCTTACCAATCAAGACTAGGGCGGTTTTTAATATGAAATCGTTATCAAGATCAAAATCATTATTATTCACTTCTTCTAAGAATTCTTTAAATTCTTCTCTTGCATCTATTTTTTTCTCTCCTGATTTCCAATATTGCTTTATTTTAGAAAAAAGAAGATCCGAGTAAGTAAGAGTAACCCCCCCTGAGTTAACCCTGACAAATATTTCTAATGCTTCCTCATCTTTCTTTTCTTTCCCAATCTCATAATAAGAAAGGTTTTTTTCAGATATTATCTTCCAGAACTTTGTCAGATTATCTAATACCCGATTTTTGTCTTTAGGAGGTATTTGCTCTTTTGTCGTTATTTCATCCCAATAATCCGTTGTCGAATCTGGTTGTTTTAATAACAAAGCAACTTTATGCCATAACCGGCCTTCCTTATCCTTAAAGTAGGGTACCTCAGACTCTATGAGCCTAAAATCATAAAGCCTCTCATTAATTTCCTTTCCTTTTTCTTTCTTACTTAAAAGATTAAAATACAAGTATTTTTTCTTCCTTATGCCCCTGTACTTATCTTCAAATAATCCCGTGAATGCCAGATTTAAGATAGTTATTCTCTGCTGGCCATCCAAGACTAGAGTTATATCTTTGTTTTTAAAGTTGTCCGATGGAACAACCCCGTTTTCACCATTGCTCTTTTTAATAAACTCCAGCACGGTGATGTTATCTTCTTTTAACCTTTGGTAATTAACTTCCCAGAATAAAAGAGTTCCAATAGGATACCCCCTCATAATTGAATCAAAAAGATCGCAAATTTTATCTTCAAATTTATTACGGTCTGTATTCCAAACAAACTCTCTTTGAATATCTGGTAAAAAATAATTCACATTAATTCCTTCGACTAAATCCTTAATACTTATATCTTGATATTGCCCCATTTTTTATTAAACCTTCTATAGCTTATAAAACCTACCCATATAAAAATGTTTTTAACATTAATAAGATTTTTATATTCTTGTTATTTGGTTGTTTTATGAATAAAGAGTTTTTTATGCGTGAGGCGATTGCTGATGCTGAAAAGCATAAGCATCATTTTGGTGCTGTTGTTGTTAAGGGGGGCAGGGTTATATCGTTCTCGCACACTTGAATAGAATTATCTTGACGATCTATGAACTTATCATTATCTTTGCATATTTATATAGAACCACTTGACACTGCTTTAGAAAGATTAATCTGCAATATTAAGAATAATACCACGACTGATATGATTAAAAATTGACCCCTTTCTTCCATGATACTAATTGCTAATTTTAAATTTTTAAAACTTATTCATTTCTCGTTTTTGTTATGCCTATTCTGTTTCTTGTTGCTTAAGCTGATTATGATCAGAATTATCAAAGCAACTGCCAATAGAACATTTATAGTAATTGATATATTATAATGTGATTTAAGTTTTTCTATTCTAAGTATCTGTGCATCTTCTACACACATTGTTCCCCCAACTGACCAATCAGTAGTACAACCTTCATTACATACCTTTTGAACATTATAATCATCACCGTTCTGATTACATACAACCACATTTTGAAGACTATTGTCACAGCTGAAGACCCCAGGTTCACAAGTTATTCCTGAAACATACTTCACATTATTCTCAAAGGCAGACACTAACGAGAAAATACCCATAAGAACCAAAAATACTACAAACATGCCCACCAACTTCTTCATATATAAACAGTATTAACATATTATTTAAACTTTTGTAAACCACACTTTTTCAGTCTCTCCTTCAAATCTTCAAAACCCTTATATTCTATACTAGTATCTGCTAAGATTCTTAGGAAGTTTGCTTCCGTTCCTTTCTTGTGAATAATTATGACTTTTTTTCCTAGGGCTTTTGCGTATCCTACTTCAAAATATACACTATTAGCTTTTTCTGATGCATCGGCGATTATGGCGTCACATTCTTTTAGAGCTTTCATAGCTTTAGCAGTAATTTCTTTGACGTCCATAAAACAAGATAAACAAGAACTGTGTTCTTTTTTTTTGTTTCTCCTTATAAAAGAAGATTATTCTTTCCAAATATTAAATAAAGAAATCAAAAAGAGGGCAAGATAACAGGCTAAACTAACCCATTTAAAATAGCCATTAGAGAAGACAAAACCAGTTATACTTAATATTGTCGCTATAACAACAAAGGAATATAATCTTTTAACTTTCTTTGCGAAAACATAGACTAACATAATCATAACATACAAAGAAAATAAAATCGCAATCCAAGAAGTTATAAAACCTACATTAAAAACAAGAAACATACACCACTGTTCGGATATTGAACATTGACCATTAAAATAACTCTCTCCAAGGTAATCTGCTACAATAGTCAGAACTAAAATCAAGGATGCAACGATGCCAACCCATAATATTCTTGGAGTTTTACTTTTCATTCTCTTAAATCATAGGATATCAACTTTAAAAACCTTACTTTGATTCTTTTACAGAAGAAGTCGCTACGAAAAGCGAGAGTTAATATTCTCTAACATTAAAATCATTTGCAGAACAATAGGTTGTTCCAAAATCATCTTTAGAAGTTGTTGAATAAAAAATATTTCCTGAATAATCTTTTGAAGTTGCATCTAAATAATAATATTTTTTTCCGTTGTAAGTTAAATATCTCTCTGTCCCATCTAAAGTAATTCCATCTACTAATTCAATTCCCACTATTGCGTGCCAACTTCCCGAAGGATCTGAACAAGGTCCAGATAAATAATGGGCATCGTAACCCATTTCTCTTAATAGTGCAACTGCCATAACTGCACTATCCGCACAAAGCCCTTCTTTTTTTACCATTGTTTCCATTGGGAAATTTGCCCAATCTGGCAGAGGTTTATCAAAATCCCTTTTTGTATAATCGTAATTAAAAGAACGAGAGAAAGCAATAACCATCATTAATTTATCTGCATCGTTGTATCCTTCTGCATCTGCTAAATTATTCATAATTTGAGCAACTTCATTTAATTGAACATCAGCTCTACTAATTAATTTGTCTTTAGGCATTTTTTCATAAGAAGCTACAACATCCTCACTAATACTTATATCAAATTCGAATTTTTTAGTAAAAATTAACCATTCTTTGCCATAACGCCAACCATAACTATATGTTCTTGGTAAATATTCATGTAAAGGATGATTATCATAGCCATCTAAAACAGAATCGCCATCAGTGTCTGGATTAAATCCGTCTGTGCCTGTTTGAATTTCTAAATAATCGGGAAAAGCATCGTTGTCGCTATCATCCGGTTCACAAGAGTGTACTTGAGCATTACAGGAATAATACTGCGGGCAAGTCTTATCCTGATATTCTTGATCACTAATACAACAATCAAAAGGGCAGAGTGGCTTAACACACTGATTTATATTAGCATCACACACTAAATTCCCGGAACATCCTGCATCTAAGCAACAATTGCTACTATCTTCATCAGGATCAAGGTACCCATCACCACAAACAGGGGTGTAACATCCTAGATTGTCCGATTTAAATCTATCATGAGCACATATTTGAATATCTTTACAAACGCATTTTGAAGGACTGTTCTGGCAGTTATCACCATCGTTATACCTACAGGAGTTATCAACTAATTTGTTGCTTAATGAATCAAACCAGGAACCAGAATTATCATCACCATCTGAGGCAGTTTTTTTTGAAGAATCATTGCTTCTCTGATTTAAACTAAAGAATAAAATGATCAGTAAAACAATGATTACTAAGGGTATAATGAAATTAAAATATTTCTTTGAATTATCAGATTTAGATTTTTGTGTCATTTTTAAGAGCAGATA
>Ga0210057_1009305_pt1 | contig 11397 bp, 17 predicted proteins | sample CryGeyCG2114_010_2_FD_183968 | JGI IMG/M metagenome (GOLD analysis project Ga0210057, IMG submission 183968) | Groundwater microbial communities from aquifer - Crystal Geyser CG10_big_fil_rev_8/21/14_0.10 (SPAdes) (version 2) | ecosystem: Environmental > Aquatic > Deep subsurface > Groundwater ...
ATTTAAATATAGAATTCTACTATATTTTGTATAATCCAAAAGATAAAAGGAGGTGTGATATGATAAAAAATAAGAGGGGTTTGTCTACAGTTGTTACAACTTTGATTATAATCCTATTAGTGCTTGTTGCCATCGGAATTATATGGATAGTTGTGCGAAATGTTCTTGAAAGTGGAAGTAATGAGATAGACTTTAGGACAAAGTGTCTTGATGTTGATGTAAAAGCAACTGCTGTTACTTGCCTTACAGATGTTGATAATTGGGCTGTCTGTAATGTCAGTCTTGAAAGGACAAGAGGTTCTGATGAAATCGCAGGGGTTAAGCTTGTGTTCCACAACTCAACAACTGATGAGGGCAGCTTAAGTCCAGAAGAATATAGTCAGAATATAGGGTTGTTATCTACAGCTACAAAGACCAATGCTAACACCACAATAAGATTTGGAACAGATTCTGTTGATGTAGTGCCATTCTTTGAAACTGCAGAAGGAGACGATTATATTTGCGCTACCTCAAGTACGTATACCTATTAATTTTTTATTTTTTATTATTTCTATATTTTTTTATTGTTTAGCTGGAGCTTTGGAAAAGTTTAAATTCTCAATGGGGATAGATATATATGTTAAATAAAAGGGGTTTGTCTACAGTTGTTACAACTTTGATTATAATCCTATTAGTTCTAGTGTCAATAGGGATTGTCTGGGCAGTTATATCAAACATTCTCCAGAGAGGCACAGAGACAACTGACAATTCATTTAGGTGTTTAAATATAGATATTAGGGCAACATCTATTTCTGGATGTTTTAATGTAGGTTCACAATATACATGCACAGTCAATTTTGTAAGAAAAAGTGGTGGTGGAGAAATTGCAGGATTAAATGTTAGATTCTACGATGAAATTGGAGAAGAAAGTTTAAGTATAATAGATATTCCAGGGAATATTGAACCACTATTGACTATATCAAAGATAGTCTCCGGGATAGATAGTGAAGCTTTGCCATCCTCTGTAAATGTCACCATATATTTGAACGACTCTAATGGAGAAAAGTATTTTTGTCCGCAGATAACATCTTATCATGGTTAAAGCAAAATTTAAAAACCCTCACAGGCACCTTATTTTATGACAGCTAAAATTGGTCAGTGTCGGCATCATTAGGAACGACGATTTTTCCAGCTGTGCTTCTAACAAGAATGTTTTTATACCTTTTTCGTCTGAATTAAATAGATATGGCGGTTGTAGTACATTGGTAGTACGCGTGGTTGTGGAGCGAAGGACACCTACGGTTTCCTACTGCACTACCTTCCCTTTTCGGGAGGGCTGGGACGGAACACAAAATCCGCGAGAAGAGGGTTCAATTCCCTCCTTCCGCCCTTTAGAGGTACGAAATGAAGGTTGAAATAAGAAAGTTTACGCCAACAGATAATTTTAGATTTCTCAGGTTAACCTTAGATAAGAAGTATTCTAAAGAACTAGAAAAAAGTTTTATAGGGTATATTGGAAAGGGTATTAAGGACTTGTTTTCTAAAGAAAAGACAAAGAAGTTTGCAATTATAGCTGACGAAAAATTTGCAGGAACGATAGCTTTGTTTAATGTTGAAGGATTTAATGAAATTGGATTTTATATCTTGCCTAATTTAAGGATGAAAGGAATTGCAAGCAATGCAGTTGAACTAATTATTGGCTACATAAAAAAGAATACAATGCTAAGAAACATCAATGCAATAACCACCACAGATAATGTGGCTTCAGTTAATATTTTAAAGAAGAATGGCTTTAGAAAACTAAAGAAGTGGAAAGTAAAAAATGAATTATTTTTCAGGAAAAAGCTAAAATGAAAACAGACTTAGTCAAAGGATTCAAAGATTATGAAGGGGATGCTGCCGAAGATAGGGAATTCTTGAGAGCATTGATAGCTGGGACTTTTGAGAAATATGGATTTACTCCTGCTGAGACTCCTGTAATTGAATATGAAGAATTTGTCAAAGGGGAGAATGAAAAAGATGAGGCTGTGTCAGACATTTTTAGACTTAAAGACAGAGGAAATCGGGATTTAGCCTTAAGATATGAGTTTACTTTCCAGTTAAAAAGATTGATGCAAAATAAAAAACTTCCTTATAAAAGATATCAAATAGGCCCTGTATTTCGGGATGAACCAGTTAGTGCAAATAGAGTCAGGCAATTTATACAATGTGATATAGACACTATTGGATCTACAGTAAAAGATGAAGCAGAAATTCTGGCAGCATTTGATGAGTTATTTAGAAAAGCAGGAATTGAACCTATTATTTTAATTAATAACAGAAAACTTCTCAATGAAATACTTTCGGACAATAATGTCAAAGAAAAAAATAAAGAGCAGGTCTTGAGAGAAATAGATAAATATGACAAGCTTCCTGAAAAAGAAGCCAGAGAAAATCTTAAGAAACTTGAAGCAGAAAATGTTATTGACTGCCTAAAGAAAGGAGAAAGATATTTTATCCAGTTTGAAGGATACAAAGAGATTATAGAATTAATGGGATATTGCAAGACATACGGACTTAAAGTTTTGTTTTCTCCAAGCGTTGTAAGAGGTCTAAGTTATTACAATGGAAGTGTCTTTGAGATAAAGGCAAAAGGAATAAACAATTCAGTTGCAGGAGGAGGAAGTTATAGGTTTAATGGAATTCAGTCAACAGGAATTTCTTTTAGTCTTGAAAGAATGGAAATAGTCTCTAAACTTAAGTTGAAAAAAGACAAATTGCTTGTAATCTCTCTTGATCAAGACAGGGCTGCAATAAAGTTAGCACAAAAATTAAGATCAAAAGGAAGAATTGTAAGTGTTTATTATGGAAAACCAAGCAAAGCCCTAGAATACGCCAATTCTTACAGATACAACAGAGTAATATTTGTTGGTGCAAAAGAAGTCAAAGTAAAAAAGTTCAAAGTAAAAATTATGAAAACAGGAAAAGAAGAAAGTTTGAAGATTTAATTCTCTCCTATTTTCAAATATCTTTTTGGTTTCTTCAAAGTGTTAATTCCTCTTCGGTATGTTCTCTCAATTATTTTTGCCATAAGTAAAGTAAGGAAAATCATGATAGATGCAGGAAACATCCATAGAAATAAAGTGTCAAGAAGCTGAGAAACTCCAAATTTTGCAAGAATATAAACTGCACTTATTAATATAAAAAGAAAAGTTGCAAGAATCTCTGTGTTGATTTCTTTATCTATGGAATTCGAAAACATTAAATGAATAAATTCATTGTATTAATAAAATTATTGTAGGTTCCCAGGGCGTTATTTTGCCCTGAGGAACCTTGGGTAAGGGATTTTGGAGTGTGAATACCTCATTTAAATAAACTATTGTTAAGAACTAGGTTTAATTTATAAGGTTTGTGGACTTTTGGTCAATCTAATTTGCAAAACTGGATATCAACTCTTTATTTCTAACTTCTGGATGAAACAAGACACCATAAATTTCTTTTGATTTGTGTTTTATTGCCTGAAGTCCTTTGTTTGATTGGGCAAAGATATCAAAATTCTTTCTCACTTTTCTTATTCCTACTTGGTGCAGTTCATAAGCATTAATATTTCCTTTTAATCCTAAAAACTCTTTTTTAAAAATAACAGGCGTTTGACCGATTTCTTTTCTGTTATCTATCTTCTTTCCACTTCCCCATATTTGTCCATCAAAAAAATGAGTTGTGATCTGCATTCCTGCACATATTCCCAAGAGGGGCTTGTTGAAATGCTTGAGCCAAGCAAATTCATTTATATGATTAAAATAATCAAAATCTTTTAGAGAAGTTCCACAGATAATTACTTTTGATGCCTTTTCTAAATCTTTTTTTGTTATATTTTTGTACTGTCTTGTAAAAAACTTAATTTTGTCTTTTTTCAAAATATATTCAATGGGTTTTACGAATTCATAGTAATGAAGAGATTCTTTATTTGTTGAAATTAGGAGGATCATTTTACTTAGGCAATAAACCTCCTGTTTTTTTCATGTAATCTTTGTAATTCTGGCCAAAATTGTCTATTAATGAGTTTTCTTCTCTAGGAATTTTATAGATATAAAAGGCAATTAGTATTAACAAAGGAATTCCAATAAGAATCCAGTTTGCTGTTAAAATAAAAAATCCAAAAAGGACTATAAAGCTAGCGGTATATATTGGGTGACGAATATATTTGTAAGGGCCAGTCTTAATTAGTTTTTTTGATTTGGCGAATCTTTTTTCTATTACAGGACTCCAATTTTCCCCCAACTCTGAATGTGACCAGAAAAACAGATAAATTCCCAGGAAAAGCACAGGAAACCCAAGAAAGACCCTGAGATAAGAGCTAAATCCTATAGAAGCAAAGTCAAACACATTTCCAATGTAAAGGACAAATAAAATTATGATTATCACGTTCTTTACAAGTAAACGCGGAGTGAATTTGTAGTGAGAAGTAAATCTTAATCTAATTGCAATAAATAAAATTACAAGAGCTATTACAATTATTTTTATTAGTAATTCAAATTTTATCATTCCACACTCACCTCCATTCTCCAATTGTGATCTTTGCCTGTGATTTTGCTCTTTTTGACTTTCAACGGCTTTTTGAACAAAGGGCAGTCAAGAACAAAAGTTTCAAACTCTCCGCCTTCTCCAATCATGCTTATTTTGTATTTTTTGTTCAAAGTCCGGATTTCATCAATGAAGGATTTATTGATAATTTTACCTAAAAAAGTTTGGTCGAGAGGGTAAGCTGCCACACCAATTATTATCACTTTGAATTTATTTTTCACCAAATCATTGAGATGTTCTAATTCTTGTTTTTGCCAGAGGGGATTAAAACATTCTATTCCAAGTTTATTGCATATTTTTTGAATTCTTGATGCTTGGTAAACTGATTGTATTGCACCTGTAATAACACCCTGGACTTTGTATTTTTTTATTGCCTCTTTTATCGCATCTTCTAAATCTTCTAGCTCTTTTTCTTTTTCACCTTTTGTTTCTTTGACAATTAAAGGAATTCCCATTGCTTTGGCTTGAATTTTAGTTTTCTCTATACTTGGCGTATGAAACATATAAGAATCTTGATTTTTTGAAATAATTGAAATCAAGCAGGAGGTTTTGTAACCTTCTTTTTTTGCAAGCCAGGCTGCATAGGTTGAATCTTTTCCTCCTGAAAATAATACGGCGAGGTTCATAAAAATGAATGTATTTTAAGATATATAAAATCTTTTAAACATGGGGGCCCTTTAAAAATAATGGGTATAAAAACAAAAAGAACTATTAAAAAGGGCACATTGGAAAAGAATCATCTGGGGGGAATTGTTGCAAGAAGGAGTAGGAAGCCAATTCAGGGGGTTCTAGTAAATGATAGAGGATATTTGGAGATTGAATGTCTTGAACAAGCTTATCCTTGGAGAACTGACCTAAAGAAAAAAGTAAGATATCACATTAGAACAGGATCAATTGTCCACGTTCCAGTAATGGAATTCGGATGGAATTTCACATATAGGGCTTATGAAGTTACTGCATAATTGTAATTTATTATAGTTAACAAATTTTATAAAGGACATTAATTTCTGCTAATGATGGCAACTTTTGATAATATAAATAAGATGATGAATAAGGTTTCTGATTTTCTTAATTTGAGAGAAACAGAAAAAGAACTTTTGCTTAGACATGAAAAGATTAGTACGGCAGAGCTTTCTGTTAATGGGAAAAAGTTTCCTGCATGGAGGATTATTCACAACAATGCACGTGGACCTGGGAAAGGCGGAATAAGATTTCACCCAGAGGTCAGCGAAGATGAAGTGAAGTCTCTTTCTTTCTGGATGAGTCTAAAAAACTCTCTTGCAGACATCCCTCTGGGTGGTGCAAAAGGAGGAGTAATAGTTAATCCTAAAAAACTCACAAAAAAAGAAATTGAATTATTAAGCAGAGCTTATATAAGGGCTTTCCATGATGTCCTTGGCGCAGATAGAGATATTCCTGCACCAGATGTTTATACAAATCCACAAATTATGGCAATAATGCTTGATGAGTTTGAGAAGATTAAGGGAAGACATGAGCCAGGAATGATAACAGGAAAACCACTTGAAGTGGGAGGAATTAATCTAAGAGGGGATGCAACATCAAAGGGTGGCGAATTAGTTTTCAAATTGTTAATGAAAAAATTGGATTTGAAAAAGGATGATATAACTATAGTTATTCAGGGCTTCGGAAATGCAGGAATGAATATGGCAAAAATTCTTTATGAAGATGGATTTAAAATAACCGGAATAAGTGACAGCAAAGGCGGAATTTATAATGAGAATGGGCTTAATATTGGGAAATCAATTGAATTAAAGGAAAATGGGGAGAAACTTGAGGATTATGAAGAAGCGGAAAAAATTTCAAACCAAGAGCTTCTTGAACTTGAGTGTGATGTTTTATTTTTAGCCGCTCTTGAAAATCAGGTGACTGAAAGAAATGCAGGAAATGTAAAAGCAAAATATATTGTTGAACTTGCAAATGGACCTGTAAATCCAGAAGCTGATGAAATTTTGTTTGGAAAAGGAATAGTTGTTACGCCAGATATTCTTGCAAATTCTGGGGGAGTTATTGCGAGTTATCTTGAGTGGGCAAATAACAGAGTTGGAAATGTTTTAGAAGATGATTTTATGAAAATTGTTTTTGAGAAGAAACTCATGAACGCATTTGAAAATACATTTGAGCTTTCAAACGATAATAAAGTTGATATGAGGACTGCTGCTTATATTATTGCCGTGAAGAGGATTCTTGAGGCTGAGAAGTTGAGAGGAAGAGTTTAATCCATCATTTCCCCCAATGGGTTTTCAAAATCTTCATTAATTTCCTGAATTCTTTTTTTTGCACCTTTGTCTTCTTTTCTTAATGTGTTTATCTCTTCTTCAATTTCGTCTCTTAATCCTTCAAAAGGATCAGGATTATTCTTAAAATAAACTTCTTTGAGCCATATATAAATTTCCCCAAAATGTCCCTCTTGCACAAGCCAGATTCTTTTTTGGTTTTCAAGATGCAAAAGTGGAGAAAAAGAAATTATTTTCTCTTCTTTGCTTTCTCCTACAAGTTGCGTAAAAGATACCTTTTTCATTTTTTCCTCTTCCTTCAACTGTTTGAATATTTTATCGTAAACTTCTTTTATCTTATCTTTTATTGAAATTGTCCGTTTAGGGAGAGAGATGCCAGATTCTCTTAAAGCATTTGTATTAACAATCTCTTTTTTTATTCTCCTGTTTTCAGTGGTTATTGCTTTCCCAAGAGATTCCATTAATTCCTGTAAGGTAACTCTTTTAAATCTAGGAATTGGGCTTCTTGGAATAAGCTCTGGAATTTCTTCATCAAGTTCTATTCGCTCCAAAACAGATTTTTTTTGTTCTTTGCCTCCAAAAAGGATTTCATCAATGCTTTTTATGTATTTATTCAGAAGAATCTCTGATTTTATTCTCAAAAGAAGTGATGCTGCAAGGAGGACCTTGCTTGAGACAAAAAAGTCTGCCTCTTCCAAAAGTTGAATTTTCTCAAGATACTTGTCTGTAAGAATTATGAGGTTAATATCCCAAGGGTCAAGCTGTTCAGTATTAATTAAGTCATAGATAATCTCTTGCCAGCCAATGTCTCTAGAAAAAAGTAAATCATGAACCTGGTCTTGCTTGACACTTGGCTTTGAGATTTTCTCTTTTTCCTGTGAAAGCGTATTTTCCTCCATAACAATCCTTATAAACTTCTATGTTTTATAAAATATTGTAAGGCTGATTCGTCAGCAAATTGACCAGGTAGTTACTAATAAAAGGTATGTAGTTACTAAGTTTAATTCCAGTGTATTTTCAAGGGGTAAATTGGGGTCACTACTTATCTAGAATTACCTTGTGTCATTTCTAAGAAGTAACATAATCGAAAGGTTTAAATACTAGCATGTGTTAGAAATATTATCACCTCTTTTTCCCCAGGATAGAGGCTCCGGGAAACTATTTGTGCTCTTGGAGAATCTATCCCAGGGTTATAATCATTTCATATTCACAATAAAAAAAGAAGTCGTGGGATATAGCGATTTATTGTTTAGTAAACGTCCCCACGCATTATATTTATTAGGGTGCGTTCGAGAAATCGTTGATTTCGACCACGCATTATAATCATTTATCAAAAAAGAGAATGAATTTATGTGGGCTTAATAAGTTAGTCTGAAGAAATAGATTAATTTGCCCAGTTATGTTAATTATTTTTTATCTGTCTTGACTTCTTTCTTATCTACTTTAACTTCTTCCTTGGCCTTTCCTTTAAATTCTGAATAGTGACATTTTCCACAGTACATTCTGTCTTTGGCGTTCATCAAAAAAACCCCTGGACCACATCTTGGACAAAACTTTTCTCTTGTGATTTTGTCACATTCAATTTTGTACTTTGAATATTTCTTGCTTGTAGGTTTGTTCTTGTGGGGTTTTTTTCCCTTCTTTGTCTTTGATCCTTTTTTCTTTGCCATTTTTATTCAGATTTTGCTTCCTCATTATTTTCTTCTTTTGGAGTTTCTTTAGGTTTAGCAGCTTCTTCTTTTGCTTTTTGCTGCGCTTCCTTTTCAGCTTTAGCGGCTTCAACTTTCTTCTTTTCTCTTTCTATGTCTTTTTTCTTTTTTAGCTCAACTGCATCTTTATCTTCTTTTGAATCGTAAACATTTGCTCTTATCTTAAAAACACTTGTTCCGAAAATCCCTTGGATTCCCATAATTTTAACTGCATCGGCAATAACTTTAAATTCATGGGCAATGGCATTTGTTGCTTCCTCTCTACCTGGAGTTGAAGAACTTTCAACTTCAACTTTTACTTCTTTTCTGTTGAATAAAGTATTTGAATTGTTTTCTAGAACTTTTAATTTCATCTTGTCTTGATGGCGTATGAGCCTTTTCCTTTAATTTTTAATTTTTGTGCAATTTCAGATTCTTCTGGATTTAATATAACTGTTCTGCCCTTAAAAGAATCTGTTGATTCTTTTGCTCCACAAGCTGGACATTTATCTCCTGAATCATAAATTCTGTTACAAATTTTGCATGCTTTTTGTTTTGGCATTATTTCTTCTTTCCTCCAGATTTTCCTTTTGCTGCTGCAGCTTCGGTTTTTAGTAATTTAGCAGCTGCCTTTTCTTTTTTAAGTTGGTCTTCTTTTATCCAGTCAAGTTTCCCTAATCCTGGCTGCCTCATTGTTAGACCAATTTTTGGCTCATCTCCTTTATGTGAAATTGCAACAACTCTTGCCATGCATAAGTCTCCTGCCTTAAGAATTCGCTTTGAATTTTTTCCCACAAGAGTATTTGACTTTGAAAATGAAACATAGTCATCCATTGCCTGGCCAATGTGAACCATTCCCCTCATAACTCCCATGTTTATGAAAGCGCCGAAGTTTGTAATTTCAGAAATTTCTCCATAGACAACTTCCTGTAAATCCGGTTTCCATACAAGTATTTTAAAATTTGTATTATAATATGAGGCACCATCCCCAGGGATTATAACGCCTTCGCCAACATTAAGTATTTCTATGACAGAGACCACTTTTCCTACATCTTCATCATAATAGTCAGCATATGTTTCTCTTAGTTGTTCTTCTATAGCTTGTGCTGTTGGCAATCCGAACAGCTTGGGTTCGACCCTTACATAATCCTCAACTTCAGTTACATAGAACATGAAAACTAGAATTAAAGATGGTTTTTAAAGCTTACTTTACAAAACCTCAAGCTTATTTTTACCACGGATCACTATTTTTCGCTTAACCTTTCTTTTTAGCTCAGAATCAATTGTTGCAATGTATGAATCAAGATTATTTTTTGAATATCTTGAAAGCCCAAAATCTACTTTACGCGTTTCAAGATCAATCTTTTTGAGATTATGAGAATTCAAAAGCCTTAAAGCAAACTCTGCTCTTGACGAGACAGCACCCTTTCTTTTAGAAAGTTTTTCCAACTCCCCAATAACCTGCTCTGGTACAACCAAGGTAAATCCTTGAAACTGAAGACCTTCTATGAAATCTATTTTTTCTTTTATGCATGTAAGAATGAAATTTGTATCAAGGACTGCTGTTTTCATGATTACACATAATCAGGAGATTTTATAAATAGTGCGATTGAGATAAATTTATGTTAGAAGTAACAATACTGAAAACACAACATTTGGGAGAGCAAGAGGCAAGAAAGCTATTGCCATATGTACAAAGTAGCGATGCTTTTGGGATAGAGTTTTCAGAAAATTCTATAGAAACGGCCAGAGAAATTGAAGAATCGTGGGACACTATTCTTGGAAAAGGCATCTCAAGAAGTAAATTTTTGGGAAGATTAGGGAGTTCTTTTCAAACCTTGAAAGGTGGAGAGTATCTTGCTAAAGCTCTTGATTATGTGTTCAGAAATCGGGTTGCTCTTTACCTTTCTGAGAGATGGGCTGATCCAAATGAAACAAAGGAATTAGCTAGATTGTACTCTCTTGGCGTTAGTCAATTTGAGTCTGGCTTACGTAGTATACATGATGGAAACATTTCTGAGGGACTAAAAGTTTTTTATGAAGGAGAAAAAAATAAAATAGCTTCATTAATTAAAAGAGACAGAAATATTGCAGAGAATCTTTTAACTGCAGAAGCCAATTTAAGAGGACACTACACGCTTTTAAGAGATGTCGATCCTATAAGACTTGGAATTCAGATAGGGGCAAACCATCATCCGGAGAGATATGTAAGTATGCCAGTAAAAGTTGTTAGATTAGATGAACATCTTATTCCGGTTAAGAAACTTATTAATCAAACTAGCGATCTTATTTATGATGGAGCTAGTTTGGATGAAGTAGCGCCATTAATTTTGGAATTCGCAAAACAAACAAAAGGTTTAAGAGTATTACACCTTAGCAATTTGTAAAACTTTATTAATCCTTTTTAGCTTATCTAATCATGCAAGAAAAAGAGAACGTGATAAGAATTCTTAGGGAAACTCTTGATGCAATGAAAATGGAGAACATAATAAGATTAAAAGATTTGAGTGATCAAACTATTCATACTGCCTCTGTTGCACAGGATCCGGATAATATTGCAGTTGCGATAATAGTCTATGGTTTAAGCAAAATTCTTGAAAGGCAGGGATACCGACAAAGACCTGGCTGGGATAAATTTTACAAAAATGCCATACTTCAACTTGAGCATTCTATTGACGCCCTCAAGAAAAATGATGACACTCATTTGAGAGAGCATCTAGAAAACATTAACAAAAAAATTGGGGGAATCTCTGGAAAACTTAAAGGATATATTCAGGATGTTTTTGGTAAGGCGTCAATAAACAAAGCTTCAAAGATTTATGAACACGGAATATCTATGGAGCAGACAGCAAAACTTCTGGGAGTTTCCCAATACGATTTAGCAAACTATGCTGGAACAAGATATATCTCAG
>Ga0210057_1009306_pt1 | contig 11396 bp, 9 predicted proteins | sample CryGeyCG2114_010_2_FD_183968 | JGI IMG/M metagenome (GOLD analysis project Ga0210057, IMG submission 183968) | Groundwater microbial communities from aquifer - Crystal Geyser CG10_big_fil_rev_8/21/14_0.10 (SPAdes) (version 2) | ecosystem: Environmental > Aquatic > Deep subsurface > Groundwater ...
TAGTTTTTCCGGCTCATCCCTCACTTTCCATTTATCAAACTGTTCCTTTTTCAGAACTAATGGATAAATAAAACTCCCTGGCTTCTGGCGAACATAAGGGAAAAACACTTCTTTAGATTCCATCCCTATCCCCAGTTCTTCCTCTATAATTTTATTTTCCAACTCTTCTTTCACAAAAATCTCATCTGTTCTGTTCAAAATCTCCGAATCTTCAATTTTTGAGTTTTCAAGATACATTCCCGATCTTAATTCATAATTTTTAAAGCTGGCAATCTCCGGCAATATTTCTATACCTCCGTTTGAATAAATTATATTTCGGGGAATATAAAAATGGGGAATAAATGAATCTCTTGAAATTTCGCTTAATTCTATAAGATTTGTATTTCTTATCATATTATTTTCACTTATTTTGGAGGGACAGTTTTGCGGTTCTATCGCGGTTTTATCTGTGAAGATAAAACCTACATTATGTAAAGAAGAATTAGCGACAATATTTTTACAATCAACGTTATATGAATTGTAGATAAAATTATAAATTGGTACACCAAAAAACCCCCAATCAGTATTTATATAAGACAATCCAGTCCCTGCATAAAGAACTCTTACATCAGTTTTTATAGAATTCAATTGCTCCTGTATATCAAAGTAGTCCTTCGGGATTATGAACCCATGCTTTGAGGTATCAGTTTTAGGATTAACGAACTTAACGTTTCTATAAAAATCACCACTAAGAATAGGATATCCAATAATACAAACGGCAACTATCAGTAAGAGAAAAACCAGGCTTTGTTTTTTAGCCGTTTTTTGACTTAAGACTATGGGTAATAGTAAAGTTGCATAAAAAATTGAAAGAAAAAAAACAGCCCCCGCTGTTGTCCTAAGAAAAGCAAGTAGTGGAAAAACTTCTATCATGTGCTCATAAAAAAAGCCTAAAGGGGGATTTGGCCCAGAAGCAAAGAATAAATATACCACTATCAACAACAATAATATATATTGGTACTTTTTGAGGTTATTATCTTTTTTCTTAGAAAAGATAACCCCAGCAATAATTAAGATCACAATAATATAACTCAAAAAATTGACTAACACATTAGAGTTGTATTTATCCCTTGTATCAACATTTAAATTAATACTATCTTTATGGAGTTTGAACATACGCTGAAGTGTTGATTCTCCAAAATCCATCATTTGCCCTTCGTCTTGATATCCTGCTTTTATATGAACATCGTATTTTTCTGGGCTATAATAATTAGCAAAAACAATTTGAGGTAAAATTAAATAAGCAGATAGTAAAAAAAATATTATTAACTTTCCAAAATTTCTAAACATAAAGGAAATATTGATAAGTTTAAGAAGAGAACTAGCAACCAATATCGTTATTGAGACTATAAAAAGATGGAAAATGTACTTAGGATTGGGAAGATTGATGGAGCTAAAAAATAATATAATACTCAACCAAATTAAATCTGGTATTATAACTCTGTTACGCTTTATGATTTTAAAAATAAAGTATATGAACCAGGGTGCGAAAGAGTAGATATATAAATAATAACTCGCGTTTAATTGAGCAGCTGATAAAAGATAAAATGCCACTGGCAGGGTATAAAATATCTCCTTAACCTCCCCATATAAAAACTTAGATAATTTATAGATTCCTAGTCCGGCAATTATTTTAAGAAGGAAGAGGATTACAGCAGAAATAAGATAAATATCATTAGTAAAAAGTTCAATAAATTTAAAGAATAGAAAATAAGGAAAATAATTGAGTGAAAAATATTGACCATTTTGGACAGAGTTCCACTGATATAAATATTTTTCTAATCCATGACTATTAAAGGGGATTATCGTATCTCCCCAAATGGGAAGTCTTCCCCACGTATAAAAAACAGGCAAAAAAGATAGGGCCAGTATAGCGATAAAAGGAGTAAATTTTATTAATTGTTTAAGACTAGTTTTAAAAAAAGTTAGAGCAAACATCAGTTATAAAGTCCCTGTTCTATTTTTCTTATCTCAACAAACAAATCCCTATAAAATATTGGTCCTATCCTTGGCAACTTACCAAAAAATGAAACAAGTTTAACCAAAAAAGACGGACTTGAATTGAATAACTTAACGCTACCCGTTAAACCAAGTCTATTGAGTAAATTAGAAAAGTATTCTTTCGACCACTTATAATAATGTTCATCATGAAATATTGATCCTGTATTTAAAATTCTATAGACAATTACCCCTAACCAGTCTGAATTATCAGTATAAATTTTAACCTTTTTACGACATACTCTAAAATGTTCTTTAATCATCTGAACAGGAAATAAATTATGTTCTATTACATAAGCGCTTCTGACAATATCAAACGCATTATCTTTAAAAGGCAATAATTCAGCTGACGCTAATAAAAAATTTGGTGGCAATGGATTTGGAATATATATGTCTACGTTTACATCTCCCTTAGCATCATCTCCACAACCAACATCTAGCACTATTGATTTGGTGCCTATTTTCTCTTCAATTCTTCCATTGCCATGACTAAAACTAAATGAAATTATTTTTGCCGCTAAATTTGGCTTCCAACCACGATACCCTGGAATCCATTTCCCCCCAAATATTTTTTTTGGTTTAATATCTTTTATTAAAGGAATATCATCGGGTAAAAAATTCGGTATATTTTTTATAAAATCATATTTGCGCAAGCATTTATCGCAATAAAAATACTTCAAATCTTTTTTCTTTTGAAGCCGCAAATCATTATGGCAATAAGGACAAGCTAATAGTGATAAAAAATAATTCTTCATTTAATTTTTCTTCCAGTAAAATGCAGACCTTTAGCAGTAAATGTTAAACGCCTGAAAAGGAAAGCTTCTAATTCAGAAAGCAAACTGGCAGGTAAAGCTATCAAAGCGCCCCAGACAATTCTTGCTAGTTTGAATTTATTTCCTTTCGCTTTATTAATACTGGAATCTCTATAGAGTAATTGTTTACCTTCTCCTAATTTTAACAATAAAGACTTGGGTATATAAAGAGTTAAAAAGTAAATTAATTGCGACAGCAAATGATCACTATAAGTAAAATCTGGATCCGTATATCTAGAGGTCATTTTTCTTATGTCATCATGACTAAAATATTGTATGTGCCCAAAACTAATTTTAGTAAAGTTTTTCATAATGCCTAGCCGCCTCAAACACCAATCGAGCGTAAAAGGTTGATTCTCACAAGGAACATAGAAATGAAAAATTCCTCCGGGCTTTAATACCCTATTTACTTCAGAGATTACTTTTTTTGGGTTATTAACATGCTCCAAAACATCCATTATTACTACCACATCAAATAAATTTTTTGAGAATGGTAAATTTTCTGCATTTCCAACCAAAAAGTTACCTTTAATGAGAGGGTCATTTTTTGCAGAATTTATCGCCGTCTTGCTTATATCTATGCCAAAAAGTTTTGCATCTGGTCTAAATTCAGCAATCTTTTTTAAAAATCGTCCTTTACCCATTCCTATCTCAAGAATTTTTGGTTCCCGGAAATTATGTATTGCCTTAAGAAACATTTTTGTTCTCTTATCCAATTTTAGTTCAAAAAAAGAGCTTACGCCTTGAGGACTCTTGTTATAGTCATAACTGCTACTAATTCTTTTAAGCATTGGGCGAGAATATCACTTTTTTAATTTTTATTAAATCTTCTTTCGCGATTTTAAACCAATCAAAGTTTTTAGCGAAATTAATGGATTTTTTAGAAAGAAATAACCAACTCTTTTGATTTTCAAGTAAGCAGAGTAATTTTTCTGTTACAGAATCTACATCATTAAGCTTAATTCTAATCAGGCTTTCTGTTTTATAGATATGTTCATAAATTGGCAAATTATAGCTAATGGCTGGTAATCCACAGGCCATGGCCTCCATTAAGCTTATTCCCCAACTTTCATCAGCGTTTACCTTAGACAAGTATAAAAAAACTTTACTATTTTTTAAAACTGCATATTTTTTATCACTAGGAGTAAAACCTAAATATTCAATATTCTTTACCATGCCATTTTTTTCTATTTCCTTTTTAAATTTTCTCACAACATCATCTAGCCCCATTCCCATTATTGCCAATTTTGCTTTCGGCTTTTTTTTAATTATTTTTTCCCATATCTTAATAAGGTCCAGAATGCCCTTATTAATACTAATTCTTCCCATATAAACAGCGTCGTATTTCTTATTTTTCGGATTCTTAACAGAATTAATTTTCTCCATAAAAAGGCCATTTTGAGAAAGAACAATCTTTTCTTTTCTTATTCCTCTTTTAATCATTTTTTTCTTAAGTTCTGGATTAACCGTAAAAATAAGGTCAGTAAAAACATTGGCAATTTTACCTACTAACAACGATTCGCAATAGGTAAGCAGATTCACTATTGGGTTGCCTTCTCTTTCGCTTGGGTGTGGAACAATACTATCCATCATTAAAACCCAGTGTTTGCATTTTCCAAAAATTTTTAACCACAAAATAGGCAAAATATCAACTAGGACTGGAGAATTAGAATAGCCAAAATCGAAAACTGGTGTTCTTTTAAATAAAATAAGAGGAGAAATCAATATTCTAAGAAAATAAGAAATAATAATCCCCAAAATAGAATTTGTTTCTTTTTTAGTAAAAGGAAGAGCAATAACACTTATTCTCGATTTTGATTTGTCTATTATTTCTCTTTTAGCTATTCTTAAAGTTAGTTGAGGAACAAGCATGGAAACATCATTACCAGCCATTGCCCATCCTAGAGTTCTTCCCGCTTGTTTATCAAATGCATGAGTACTAACACTGCCAAAACATGTGTATAATATCTTTAATTGATGGTCCATTATCGCATTATAACAAAAATGAAAATTTTAAATATTATCCTTAGAGAAGAATTTGATTTAAATAAATTATCTGCTGTCCCAAGAATCGTCTGGGAGGTTGCTCAAAGAGCGCAAGAAGAATTTAAGATAAACATTATCAGTAATGGACCAAAAAAAGAAATTAAAAAATTTAATAAAAAAATTAACTTTATTTATCTCCCTGGCTCATATTTATCTTTTTTCGATAATGTTCTTTCATTTATAAAAGAAAAAAATAACCAGGGCATTATTTACTTCCTCGGAAGCCTTTCCGGCGGATGTATCTTTAGCTGGAGAGCTAAAACGTATCCCAATAAAATAATTTTAAACCTCATTAATGGAGGAATCTCAGCTATTGATTTTAAATTTATAAGACTCTATGATTTTTTCCTTCAACCATCAAACTGTATTTTCCATCCTTCGGTTCTTGGCAAACCAATTGAGCTACTTTGCTCAAAATTTTTAGAAAATGAAAATATTATAAGGATTATTGTCCAGAGCCAAAGATTAAAGAAGAAAATCCTATCTTTGGCGCCAAAAGCCAAGGTGGAACAAATTCCATTTGGTATTCCACAAGAATTTCTAGATTTAAAAGTGAAGCGACCTTTAAAGAAAAAGCTTTTATTGTATTTCGGCCATGTTTATAGTATAAGGGGCGTTGACGACATGTTAAGTTCGATAGATTCGCTTTTAAAAGAGGGTTTAGAAATTAAAATTAAGCTTATTGTTACTCCTGAAACAAACATTAAATATTTAGAAAAAATCCTATCAAAACTCCCTAGAGTTAAAAAAAATACTTCTTTGACTAAAAAATATCTTAATAATCTAGGGGGGCATCTCTGTGACTCAGATTTAGCATTTTTTCTATATCGCTTTTCAGGAGAAATGCCAGAATATCCATTAGCGCTGTTAGAAACCATGGCTGCAGGGATTCTAGTTATTACCACTAATATTGGCGCGATTACCGAACTTTTCCCAAAAAATATAGCTCATTATTGTCTGGTTAAACCTGGAGACATTAAAAACACTGTTATAAAAGCACAGAGCTTGCTCTCTGATATAAAGTTAAGAAATTTAGTAATAAAAACAAACAGAGATACTGTTAGGCAAATGACTTGGGGAAAATATTATGATAAAGTTAAAAAATATTTTTAAATTATTTATATGAATAAAAACAACATAAGAAAATTCTTTAATGATTTTTCTAAGTCCTACAACCAAAAAGCTTTCTATAATAGCAAAGGGCTTGATTATCTTAATCATATAGAAATTGATTTTATTAAAAAATGTTTTAATTTGCAGAAGATAAAAAATCTTCTGGAAATCGGTTTTGGCGCTGGCAGAAATCTTCAACTTTTTAAAAACAAACAGATTAATCTTTATGGCGTTGATATCTCCGAAAAAATGATTAAAGAAACAGAAAAAAATCTCAGAAATGAAAAAATAAATTTGAAACATTTAAATGCTGAAGATGGCTTATCCTATAAAGACAATTTTTTTGACTTGATTCTATGCATTAGGGTTCTTAAATATATGAAAAAATGGCCATTTGTTATCAAAGAAATATCACGAACTCTCAAAGAAGAAAGCTACGCCATACTTGAAGTACCTAATTTGTTTTCAATCCATTTTTTTGGACTTCCCTGGGCTAATTATTTTCTCTTTTTTATCCCAGATTTCATTAAGGAATTAACTAAAAACAAATTACAAATAATCAAAATTCAAAAAGGGGCAATATTACCCTTCTTTTTATACAAAAAAATAGATAATAAAAGATTTCTTAGATCTGTCACTCTTTTCGACAAAATTTTAAATAAACTTTTACCGCTGGGATTTATCTCAAGAAACTATCTATTTCTGGTAAAGAAAATTAACAAGCAGCTTTGACAAAAATTGTCATAAAGCCGTTTTTATTTACAAGATATTCTTTATCTCTTTTCTGTTCTAAGAATTCTTTGAAAGGAACTTCTCTTCTAAAAATCCATTTGAATAGATATAAAAGAATAATACTTGTCATCTCAAAAAAACCGCCTCTTTTTTCAATCTTCTCGATTTTAAAGCCGGCTTTCCCCAGCATTTTTTTTAATTTCTCTTCTTTATAATGTCGATGGCCAAAATACCAGGCTGGGTCCATCAGGTTAGACAGCCAGAAATTCAAAGGGGTTGATAAAAATAATGTCCCTCCGGATTTTAAAACTCTTCTAATTTCTTTTAGGGCCATCATTTCTGTTCCTCTCGATAGATGTTCAATAACATCAAACATAACAACTAAATCAAAAGTTTTGTCTTTGGCGGGAATTTTTAAGGCCGAACCTTTTTTAAAAATAGCCTTGGGAACTTCCTTTTGAGCCTCATAAAAAAGCTTCTCTTTCGGCTCAATCCCAACGACTTCCTTGCAACCAGCTTTTAGCGCCATTTGTTCAAACCAGCCAAAAGAACTGCCGATATCCAAAATTTTCTTTCCTTTGATATCACCGACAAATCGAAAACATTTTAAGTGTCTCGCTGTTAGTCTCTGTTGAATACTTTCTTTAAACTTTTCCACTATTTTGTTGCAAAAAATTCTTTTATCTTGACACAAACATATTCTATTTCCTTCAAAGTCATCTCGGGGAAAATTGGCAGAGAGAGAATTTCTTTAGCGCACTTTTCGGTAACCGGCAAATCGCTTTTCTTATAACCCAAATACTTAAAAGATTGTTGAAGATGAATCGGAACCGGGTAATGAATTTGGGTAATGATGCCGTTTTCTTTTAAATAATTCAGCAGTCCATCTCTTCTTTTTGTTCTAATCATATAAAGATGATAAATATGTTTAACATTCTTTTCTTCTTTGGGTAAAATAATTTTTTTCACTTCGACAAGGAAACGATTATAAACGCCGGCAATTTTTCTCCTTTTTTCATTATCTTTATTCAAGTATTTTAATTTAACGTTTAAAATTGCCGCCTGAAGGGGATCTAGCCGACTGTTAAAACCACGAATGGCATAAAAATATTTTTTAATCTCACCATAATTTCTCAGCAGGGTAATCTTTCTTGCTATTTTACTATTATTGGTGACTATCATTCCTCCGTCGCCAAGCGCGCCAAGATTCTTAATAGGATAAAAGCTGAAGCAACCGACATCACCCAAACCACCAACTTTCCTGCCTTTGTATTCCGCTCCATGGGCCTGACAAGCATCTTCAATTACCCAAAGGCTATATTTTCTGGCCAGTTTTAAAACTTCATCCATTGCGGCTGGTTGCCCACAAAGATGGGTGGGAATGATGGCCTTGGTTTTTTTGGTTATCTTTTTCTCAATTTTTTGAGGGTCAAGATTATATGTTTCCTCATCGATATCGACCAAGACCGGTTTGGCGCCAATGAATGAAGTTTCCAAGGGGGCGGAGATAAAAGTATTGGCCGGGATTAGGACTTCATCTCCCGCTTTCACCCCTACGGCAAGCAACGCTATTCTTAAAGCATCAGTTCCATTACCAACCCCAAAAGCATATTTGACGTTTAAATAACCGGCAAAATTACGCTCAAATTCTTCCAGTTGCTTTCCCAAGATAAACCAAGAGCCATCAATCACTTGAGAAATAGCTTTGTCTATTTCCTGCCTTATTTTTTGGTGCTGGCGCGATAAATTAACAAAAGAAACGTTCATTTTTTCTTTATTAGCATGTATTTAAACGAATCTGGGTGACCTGAGTCATACCAGGAAGAAAAATAGTCAATCAAAATAGCTTTATCAGACAAGCTTTCTACAGCATGGGCAATATTCGGGCCAATTTGTAATCTGGTAAATTGATGCTTCTGGGCGTCCAAAATAAAAGATTTTCGTTTATTAGTTTTAATATCCTTGATAACAATCCTTACTTTTCCCATCGCCAAACCAAAATGCTCTTCTTTATGAGAATGATAATGGTTGCCTCTGACAATTCCCGGCCGGGAAAAAGTCACAAAATAAATATGGCCGAACTTCGCACCCTTTTTTAACTCATTCTTAGTTAGAAATTCTGCCAAATAACCTCTTTCATCGATCCACTTTTTATGTTTTACCAATTTATAATTCATTTTTACTTTTTAATATCTTTCTTGTAAGGGATCTTTTTTAAGTATTAAAACCCTAAATGCTTCTTTCCAAATTATAAACGCAGAGACAAAAGTAATAAAGGGGTGATAAAACCACTCTTTCTCTCTATCTTTAAAATAAAAATATAAAGCTCTTAGGCAAGGAAAAATAAAACTTATTCCATAAAAGGGATATAAAAACATTCTAATTTTTCTGTTTAAAGACATATAGTTTTCCCTAGCTTTAAGACCAAAAGATTTCTTGAAAATACCAAAAGTTTTTTTGGGACTTAAATTATAGTCAATCCCCCATTGATGTTTTTTTATAAACTGTTTAAGCCCTTTATTTAAAGTTGAGTGATAATTGCTAGCAACAGATACATAAGCAAATTTCTTTTTTTCTCTTATTAAATCAAGAATAGGAAGAATATCACAATACCATGTGTCTTTATTTCGTTGAAAACCTTTTTTTCTTAACATTAAACCTTGATCAAAAGCTAAAATAGGATGATTCATTAAACTAAAATCAAAAACCTTCCAACTATCACCTTTTTCAACAACTTTATAGATTTTTTCAAAAGTCAAAGGGTTATTAGCGTAACCATAAACAAAATGGTTAAAAGGATCAGTAAATTTATTTACATATTTTGTCAACCAAGAATCTTCTTTCTTATTTTCTAAATGGGGAAAAGCCACGGCGACGTTTGACTCAATGAAAGGTTTTATCATCAACCTTATCCAATTTTTTTGAACCAACTGATTGTCATGGCCTAAAAAAACAATTAAATCTCCTTTTGCTTTTTCACAACCTAAAGCAAAACCTGGTTCGCCCAATTTTAATTTATTTTTTAAAACCTTAACGCCATATTCTTTAGCAATTTTTAAAGTATTATCAGTTGATCCACCATCCGCAAAAATTATTTCTATTTTCTCTTTAGGATAATCTTGTTTTCTAATAGATTTTAGAGAATCTTCAATACACCAACCACTATTATAGGTAGCTGTCACAAAGGAAACTAATGGTAAATTTTTAAAAACCATTTTCATCTTCTCCCAAAATCCGTCAGGTGGCCAAAGACTGCTTTGCCGGCTCGCCAGAAAAATTTTAAATCATCGGCGGTGCGAATAGATAAAATTTTTCGGGTAATAAACCTCGGCGTCATAAATGATTTGTATAATCCTTGGGTTAAGGCCAAAACTTCCTCATCTTTCATTGGTGTTTTCATTATCGGTTGGCTCATATCATAATCTTCCCAATTTTTCGTTTTTAACCAATTATTTTTTTGACATTCTTTAAAAAGAGCTGTTCCCGGATAGGGAATAACCATTGTCGCCTGTAAAGAATCAATCAGTCCCTTGTCAAAAAGACTTCGAGTCATCGCAATTGTTTTTTCAGCATCTTTTTTTGTTTCCCAAGGATAACCAACCATACAAGTCACATGCGGTTCAAGATGCCCGCCAACTTCTCTATTAGCCTTTTTAGCTTGCTTTAATTCTTTTTCAATCTGATTAATTTTTATCCCCTTATTTAGTCCATCCACCGTTTTCTGGCTAGCTGACTCCAAACCATAAAGCAAAAATCTAAAACCCGCTTTGGCCATTAATTCATAATCATCTTTAGTTAAGGCGCCAAAACGAAAATTACAATCAAAATAGATTTTTTTATTATAACCGCGTTTAATCATTCCTCGGCAAAATTCCCTTAGGTATTCTCCAACCGGAAAAGTCCCCGTGTCGTCCATTACTTCTCTTATCTTATATTTTTCAATCAGCTCTCCGATTTCATCCAAAACTTTTTCCGGTTTTCGTGTTCTCCAAGTTGGATAAAGCACCGTCCAGGCACAAAATTTACAACCGCCATTACGACGCCACCAGCAATCTCTTCCGGCCATAATATAAGTTCCGGGCGTCCGCTTATAGTTGCCATTTTCATAAGCATAAAGCTGCCATTTGGTCAACTCTCTGTCTATGAATGGGAGCTTATTTAAATCATGATTTAATTGAAATTGACCCGTGTTTTTAATTTTTTGACCTTCTCGATAAAAAACACCTGGCTCTAGTTTTTCTTTTTTCGTTAAATGGTTAACCAAATTTAACAAAAGAAAATCATAATCTCCACCAGCGAGGACAAAATCAACTTGGGAATTTTTAAAACTTTCTTCAGGCAGGGCTGTAATATGATCACCAACGAGAACAATGGTTAATGATTTTAAATCATTAATAATTTTCCAGTGATGCTTGATAACTGGGGTTTTGGTTTCCATGACAATCAAATCCGGACCGGTTTGCTTTAATTCTTTTAACCATTGATCATAGCTCCAACCCTCGGCAATGCCGTCAAGCCAGACAACATCGTAGCCGGATTTTTTAAGAAGAGTTACTGCTTGGGCTGGCACCACAGGATAAATATAAGTAGGATTATGGAAATATTGAAATTGCCTATTCTGTAAAATGGTGGGTGTCCCCTTAGCTCCAGGAATTG
>Ga0210057_1009308_pt1 | contig 11394 bp, 15 predicted proteins | sample CryGeyCG2114_010_2_FD_183968 | JGI IMG/M metagenome (GOLD analysis project Ga0210057, IMG submission 183968) | Groundwater microbial communities from aquifer - Crystal Geyser CG10_big_fil_rev_8/21/14_0.10 (SPAdes) (version 2) | ecosystem: Environmental > Aquatic > Deep subsurface > Groundwater ...
CTGGGTCGGTCATAGCCTGCTCTATCGTTCGCCCCGTTAGAGGCAAAGCCTCTAATGGGGCGAGGCAAGGCGGGAGTGCTTTGTTTTATTACTGGGTTAAACCCGGCGTCTTTGGCGGAAAAATTCAACCGTCCTTGGTCATCAACATTAGTAAGCTTTACTGGAATAACATCGCCTATGGCCACTACATCCTCTACCCTCTCTATCCTAACTGGCGCTAATTGAGAAATGTGCACCAAGCCCTCCACGCCCGGAGCCACCTCCACAAAAGCGCCAAAATCCATAATTCGTTTAACGGTTCCTTGAAATTCCTCACCCGGCTTAAATTCTTTGGCCAAGCCCTTAATCCATTCAATGGCTTTTTGCATGGCTTCATCATTAGTGCCCGAAACAAACACCCGGCCGTCGTCTTCAATATCAATGGCCACGCCGCACTCTTCAATAATGCTGTTGATTACTTTGCCGCCCGAGCCAATGACCGCGCCGATTTTGTCCGGGTTTATTTGCACCACTGCCACTCTAGGCGCGAAAGGCGAGAGCTCGGCTCTGGGGCCGTCTAAAACCGCTTTCATTTTGTCCAGAATTTCCAAGCGAGCTTTTTTGCCGCGAGCCAAAGCCGCCTCCATAATCTCACGGGTAATGCCATCGGTTTTGACATCCATTTGCATAGCTGTAATGCCCTGCACAGTGCCAGCCACCTTAAAATCCATATCGCCAAAATGATCTTCTGGCCCTTGAATGTCGGTTAAAAGCTTGTAATTGTGATTGTCTTTTTTAATCAGCCCCACCGCAATGCCGGTAACCGGCCGCTTAATCGGCACGCCCGCGTCCATTAAAGCCAATGAGGCGGCGCTAATGGCGGCTTGACTGGTAGAGCCGTTAGAAGTTAAGACCTCGGAAACCACGCGAATAGTGTAAGGAAATTCGTCAAAGCTGGGGATGACCGGCAAAAGCGCCTTTTCAGCTAGCATACCATGGCCAATCTCCCGCCGACCCGGGCCAACCAGCCGCTTTACTTCTCCTGAAGAATAAGGCGGAAAATTATAATGGTGCATAAATCGCTTCTTGCCGGAAAAATCCATACCTTCTAATAATTGCTGGTCGCCCGGCCCGCCCAAAGTTAAAATAGATAAAACCCTGGTTTGACCTCGGGTAAAAAGCCCGGCGCCATGGGTGCGAGGCAAAATACTCACATCCGCCTCAATTGAGCGCACTTCGTCCAAACCACGGCCATCGGGCCTGGCTGATTCTTTTAAGATTTTCTCGTCTAAAATATTTTCCTGAATTGTTTCCCAAAAATTTTTGGCGGCTGTTATTTTTTCCTCGCCGAATTCAACCTTAACCATTTCCAAATACTCTTTTTGAATTTGCGTTAAATCGGCCTCTACTTCCGTTTTATCAAAACCCCTGTCCTTTCTGTACAAAACCGCTTCAATTTTAGCGGCCAAAAACTCGCGCGCTCTTTTGCCTAAGGCCTCGTCAGTTTTTGAATCCGTTAAAACAATTTTTGCTTTGCCAACTTGCTGAATTATCTCTTTTTGAAAATCAATCAGCTGGCGCAAAAAAGGCAAAGCAAAATCATAAGCGCCTAAAATCACGGCTTCATCCGCCTCGTCGGCCTTGGCTTCAATCATATTAATCAGCACTTCTTCATCTTGCAAAACGCCAGCCAAGATAATATCTAAGTCAACTTTAAGGCGTTGTTCATAAGAAGGAAACAAAATAAACTGGCCGTCTATGCGCCCTACTCGCGCTACGGCCACTGGACCCTGCCAAGGCATCGGAGAGAGACCTAAAGCAATAGAACCGCCTAAAAGCCCCAAAGTGGCTGGGTCGTTTTCCGTGTCCCAAGACAAACAAGTGGCAATCACTTGGGCCTCTCGCTTAAAGCCAGCCGGGAAAAGCGGCCGCACCGCTCGGTCAATCATTCTAGCATTAAGCGTGGCCTCCGAGCTGGGTCGGCCTTCTCGCCGCACAAAACGGCTGCCTAAAATTTTTCCAGCGGCATAATACCTTTCCTCATAGTCGCAAGTGAGCGGGAAAAACCCCAGCCCCCCGACTTCATTGCCCATTTGAGCGGTGGCCAACACCGAAGTGTCGCCCATTTGAATAAAACAAGACCCGGAACATTGGTCGGCCAACCCGCCAATCTGTGCCTTGATGCTCTTCCCGCCAACCTCGACGGTGAATATTTTTTTCTCTGCCATGAAAATTCTGAACTATGGTTTTCGAGCTAAGAATTATGAAAAGGGAATCGTAGTGTAGCCACAATTCCAAATTCATGACCCCAAACCCATAATCCGATTATTTTTTATTTTTTCTCTAAAAACTGTAAAATGTGCTCGCAATATTTAGAGATGGTTGCAAAACTATTCCTGCTGCAATTTTATCTTTTCGGCTGCGTCATCGTCAGACTTCGCAAAATGCTTTTCGCCGTAGCTGGGCTACGGCCTCAAAACATTTTGCTCGTCTTCCTCGCCTCGCTCGAAAATCTAAAATTTCGCTACGAAATAGTTTTGCAACCATCTCTTATTATAATCTTCTAAACATTCTTTGATAGAAGAATAAATTTTCTGCAAATCAAGATCGTCGTAATCATGCGTTAGGGCATTTCTTGTTCCCACGCTTTTAGCAATACTCACAGCAAATTCCTGAACATACACGCCCAATTCCGACAATCTTAAAAATGTTTCTTTGTAGCTTTGAGGCGATTTCATTTCCGCGGTTGCTAATTCGTTGATAAAATGTTCATTGATATCAATAGCCCGAACCACAACTTTTTCTAACAATCTCTCAAAAGCATTCATTTTAATAAAATCGCTCACAATTTCCTGAAAAGAAAAACGAGACAATTTTTCCATATACACCAAATCCTGTTGAATCAATTCTATTTTCTCTTGAATAAATTTTTTATTTAGCATAAATCATCTCGCTTAAAAATTTCTGTCTTTTTTTAATTAAGGACTCTTTTAACTTAAAAAGCGACTCGCTGTCAATAAAAACCCTAAACGCTCTGGTTCTAAACTTTATATAATCAATCTCTTTGCCAAAAAGCAGTTGGCTGTTGGTTGAAATTTCGTGAAGCAAAAGGGGGTTGGCATTTCTAATATCAACTTGATCAACGATATCTTTGTGAAACAAATCGCATAATTCGTTGTTCAAACCTATTTTCTCATCTGTGGATAACAATTTTTGAGCAGAATAGGCAATGTCAATATCTGAATCCGGTTTGGTTCGGCCATTCACTTGCGAGCCAAAAAGCAAAACCATCTCCAAATTATATTTTTGAGCGATTTCTTTGATTTTTCCTTTGTTGATTTTTAGATTCATAACCATCTCATTTGGTTAAATTACCGTATTGCTCAGCCATTTTCTTTATCCATATCCTCTAAAAACCTTCCAAACTATATGGCGCTCTTTTTTCCTTTTATTCTTATTGAATATCCCGTATTCGCGCTGAATTTTTCGTTAATACCACAAACTTATTCTGTAAATCTTCTTTATTATTGTTCAAAAACGAATATAGAACTTTATTTATTGAGTCAGACAAATAACTATTTAACCTTAACAAAATAATTCCGCGACAAGGCAAAGAGTCGCGGGACACCAAGTCGCAAAAATCTTTATCTAAAGTTAAAACAATTCTTTTTTCTTAAAAAACGACTTTCAAAATATCTTTGTCTTTCGCGCCACGCAAATCCTTTGCCACTGATTTAACATCATATCCAAGTTTTGAAAGAAAGTCCGCTGTTCTAAGACCGATATTCTCATCAAGCAAAATTTTAAGCATAGCGCTTGGCGTATTGAATGTTCAAGGGAAAAACCTTTTCTCGCTCAACCGTTTCAAAAGCGTATTCTAAAACCGCCCGAATATCTTCTTCGCGCAAATGCGGATAGTTTTCTAAAATTTCTTTTTCAGCCATGCCTTCAGCCAGTAAACGCAAAATTAACTCAACTGTAATGCGAGTTCCTTTAATAATTGATTTGCCAACCATTATTTTTGGGTCAGCCGCTATTCTATTTTGATACTCTGTCGGCATAAATTTACTTCTTAACACCTTTAATCTTTTTAAACAGACTGTCAACTGTTTCGTCTTGAAATAATTTACTGCGTATTTTTGTATAATCGCTTTGTCCGCAACCCAAAGACGCCCAAAACTCGCTGGCTTTGGCAATGCCTAATTTTTCAATCAATGCTTCGCTTGCCTCCCTCATTAATGTTTTTTGAGAAGTGTATACTATTTTCATAATTATTTATTAGTTAAAAAATTGATAAAATCAACGGGATTGATAACCATGATTTTTCCTTGATATTTTTTTATTATGCCCATATCGCAGGTTAAAAAATAATCAACATTTGCAAATTTCGCAGTGGCTAAATGCAAACTATCAATTACTCCAACACCATATCCTTGAATCCTTTCTGCTTCTTTTTTAATGGTTAAATTTATTTCTTGATAATAATTGGCTTGAGATAAATAACTATTTATCCAATCTTTTCTATCTAAAAACGGATTTTTGCTGTTTTCATATTCAATCACTGATGAATTAACTAACTGTAATTTATCGCTCTCTATTAATTTAAAAATTAAAATAGTGGCGATAATTTCTATCTTTATCTTTGGATACGATTGATTGAGATGGTTGCAAAACTATTTCGTAGCGAAATTTTAGATTTTCGAGCGAGGCGAGGAAGACGAGCAAAATGTTTTGAGGCCGTAGCCCAGCTACGGCGAAAAGCATTTTGCGAAGTCTGACGATGACGCAGCCGAAAAGATAAAATTGCAGCAGGAATAGTTTTGCAACCATCTCATCGTCAAATGGCCTATTTAAAACGCTATTGTCTAAATAAATTTTCATTTTTACTCTTTTATTTTCATCAAAAACTTGCGCGAATCCTGACCCAAATCAATAAATTCATCGGCCGCTTCTTTTAAGGCCGAGGAGGTAGTGCGGTCAAAAGCCATTACTTCCACTCTTTTGCCTTGATTTTTGAGATACTCCACCAAGGGAATAAAATCGCCGTCCCCCGAACACAAGATAACCACATCCACTCCCGGGGCGGTTCTAATGGCGTCAATAACAATGCCCACATCCCAATCCGCTTTTTTCTGGCCATCGTAAAACTCTTGCAAATCTCTCACGCGCATTTCAATGCCCAAATTATTTAAGGCGTCAAAAAATGGTTTTTCTTCGCCGGTTTTGGTGCGCACCACATAGGCAAACGCCCGAATAAACTTGCGCCCAGCAATAGCGATTTTCAAAACCTCATTAAAATTAACTCTGGCTTGGTGCAGGTTGCGGGCTGAATGATAAAGGTTTTGCACATCCAGCAAAACCTCCACCCGTTGTTCTTTTGGTTTAATCATCATATTAGTTGTTGCCTCCCGCTTTTGGGCGCTTATTTATTTTCTTTCAGGCCAACTTTTTTCACAATGGCCGAATATCGCTTTTTATCTTCTTTTTCCAGATATTTTAACAACTTTTTGCGCTTGATGACCATTTTCAAAAGCCCGTGCTTGGAATGCAGGTCTTTGGGGTGCTTTTTAAGGTGCCCCAGTAATTCTTTGATTTCCTCGGAAAGCAAAGCAATCTGCGCTTCCGCTGAACCAGTGTCGCCTTTATGCAATTTGACCTCGCTAACAATTTTTTCCTTTTTTTCTTTGGTTAATGACATAAATTTCTTATATTAGTTTTATGAACTCTTCTAATGTTAGTCCGCTTTGTTTTATGATAGCGGCAAGCAATCCTCGCTTTATGTCTTTATTGTGAAGCGGCACAGTAGTAATCTTTCTCTTTGCTTTATTCGCTAAAGTTAAATGGCTGCCCGATTGCCTCCATCTCAACAAAGCCCGCTCTTTTCAAAGCCATAATAACCTCCCTTGATTTTAATGATGGCAAATGCATAAAAATTACGAAAAACAAATGTTCGCTGGAATTTTAGAAATAACCATTCTCTCTGATTCAAATGGTATTTCTTCTTTAAGATCGTAAAGCGTCTGCAAATACAACTCAATAGCGTCCTTTGCCATCGCCCCTGCTTCCTCAAAGGTTTCTCCCTGTGTTAAGCAACCAGGAAGAGCGGGGACATTTACCACATAACCCCCCTCCTCGGCCGGCTCAAAAAGAGCGGTAAAATTATAGACCTTTTTTTGTTTTTTCTTTTCTATTCTTTTTTGTTTCACCATATTTTTATTTAACTTTTCACTTATCTGTGCCCCCAACAGGACTCGGCCTCGCCTCTCACCTCGCCGCCGCTCGGTTCGGGCTGGCCACCGCCTCGCGACCTCGCCTGCTGGCTCGGTATCGCTCCGGCGTTCTCGTCCTGACGCAAGGCAAGCAGTTGCCTTGCTCTGGGTACCCAAAAAATTATTTCAAATAATTTTTTGTGCCCCCAACAGGACTCGGCCTCGCCTCTCACCTCGCCGCCGCTCGGTTCGGGCTGGCCACCGCCTCGCGACCTCGCCTGCTGGCTCGGTATCGCTCCGGCGTTCTCGTCCTGACGCAAGGCAAGCAGTTGCCTTGCTCTGGGTACCCAAAAAATTATTTCAAATAATTTTTTGTGCCCCCAACAGGACTCGAACCTGTAACAAATTGCTTAAGAGGCAACTACTCTGCCAATTGAGTTATGGGGGCTTAATTCAACGGCACTTCTACCGGGCAAATAATACTGAAAACGCCGTTACTGCTGTCAAAAACATCTTTAATCGGATTGATGGTGGCTGAACCAATAACCATCAAGAAAATGCCCACCAACATATAGGCGCCGTAAATCAAGAATAAACCAACCACCACGCTTTTAAACAAATCTATAGCAGACTTTTGCAACCCTTGCTTAAAGCCTCTAAAATAAAACATCACACCACCAATCACCAACATCGCTACAGTTATTGGGGGCACAATATCCACCAGCAAAAAATCCATTAGCCCGTCAATCATCACGAAAAAATGACAGAGCTGACAATTAACAATGGCCGGCCGACCTCCCTCGCAGGCCTTATTGTCTTTGTTCCACTGCACCGCTTTATTATCGGTATCGCTAATACTCTTGGCCACCATCACATTCTTTCCGCAAGGCACCATGCCCTCGTAACACACTTTCAAGGGGCCTGCGGGAGCCACTGTCTGGCAAGCGCCAGTTGTTTTATCAATACCGCCTGTTTTTTTATTATCTGTTGTATATTTCACCGCGCAACCAGTATAAATATGATTAATAGCCAAAGCGGTTACAGGCGCCAGCAAAACCCCGACAATAAAAAGCGTTAAACAAAAACAAATTGTCTTTTTAGCAGACATTAAATTATTATACTGATTTATTTCTAAAAATCAAAGCTAAACACGGCAAACTGTGCTCCCGCCCCGATTCGAACGGGGACTAATGGCTTCGAAGGCCATTGTGATATCCGTTTCACCACGGGAGCTTTATACAAATCTTACCCTAAAATTTGAAAAAAATCCATTTTTAAGGCACAATAGAGTAATTTTTAATTTATGGAAATCCCAACAGAGATAAAACAGATATTAGAAATCTTGCAAAAAAATGGTTTTGAGGCCTTTATCGTTGGCGGTTGTGTTAGAGACCTTTTGACCGGCATTAGCCCGCATGACTGGGACATTACCACCAACGCCACCCCTAAAAAAATTGAGGCATGTTTTGACGCGGCCAAATACCAAACATTTTATGAAAACGATTTTGGCACAGTGAGCGTGGTCACGCCCGCGGAAGATCCCGCCTTAAAAACCATTGAAATAACGCCCTTTAGGATTGAAGCAAAATACAGCGACCAGCGCCACCCAGATGCCGTGCGCTTCGCTAAAACATTGGCTGAAGACTTAAGTCGCCGTGATTTTACTATTAACGCTTTAGCTTTTAACGAAAAGATTATTGATTTATTCGGTGGACAGGAAGACCTTAAGAACAAAGTTATTCGCGCGGTGGGCGAGCCAGCAGAAAGGTTTCAGGAAGACGCCTTGCGACTAATGCGGGCGGGCCGCTTTGCCACTACTCTCTCAACCGACGGCCTTTGGCAAATTGAAGAAAAAACCAAATCAGCCATTCAAAAAAACGCCCATCTTTTACGAAACATTTCTCAAGAAAGAATCCGCGACGAACTGATAAAAATAATTATGAGCCCAAACGGCGCCAAAGGCATAGAGCTATTAGAAGAACTGGGCCTGCTTAAATTCGTTATCCCAGAATTGGAAGAGGGCTTGGACATTGACCAAAGCAAGCACCACACTCTCCAGGTCTACCAGCACAATATTTCATCGCTAAACTACGCTTGCTGGCAAAACTTTTCTTTGGAAGTAAGAATGGCTGCCCTATTGCACGACATTGCCAAACCCCGAGTTAAAAAAGGCCAGGGAGAGGGCGCTATTTTTTACAACCACGAAATAATTGGCGCTAAAATGTCCCAACAAATTTTACAACGACTGCGCTTCTCTAAAAAACAAAGCGAGAAAATTGTTAAGTTAGTGCGCTTTCATCTTTTTTATTATAATGTGGACGAGGTTGGCTCTTCCTCGGTGAGGCGGCTAGTAAGAAATGTGGGCCCGGACAACATTGAAGAATTATTGCAAGTGCGCAAAGCCGACCGCATTGGCTCGGGCGTGCCCAAGGCCGAGCCCTATAAACTGCGGCACTTAAAATATCTAGTGGAAAAAGTAGCCCAAGACCCCATCGCCCCTAAAATGATTAAAATAAATGGTCATGAAATTATGAAAATTTTAGGCATTTCGGCTGGGCCCAAGGTAGGACAAGTCCTGTCCTATCTGTTGTCCCAAGTGTTGTCCGAACCAAAAAACAACACCAAAGAATTTTTGGAAGCAGAAGTCAAAAAATTAGGTAAATTATCCGACCAAGCCTTGCAAAAATTAGCCCAACAAGCTAAAAAAGATGTTGAATATGTAGAAACCAAACGCGACAATATGACCAAACAAAAATATTGGGTAACTTAAATAGTTAAAAGTTCAAAGTTAAACAGGATGTAGTATAGCGGTAGTATCCATTCTTCGGGAGAATGGGGCCTGGGTCCGATCCCCAGCATCCTGAATGTCTTTCAAGATAAAAAAATATAATTTTTCGTTGAGACAATTTTTTGGATAAAGATCTTTAGGATAAATTTCTATTAAGGGAACTCCATTTGCCTGACAAAGTTCTCTTTTGTAGTTTATATCTCTATCATAGCGCTTACTATCATTTGCCAATCCAAAATACTCAATAAAAATTCTTTGGCCGTTCATTTCTACGGCCCAATCAGCTCTATGATTTGTCGTGGGATAATAAACGTCTCTCTGGTGGGGAATTTTATGAGAGAAAAACCAGTTGTCTATTAGTGCTTCTGAAACAGAGTCGCACAAGTGCCCATCTAACGCTTTCGTGTTTGTTCTTTTATACATTCTTTGACTATCCGAACGATGAGGAGAAAACCCAGCAGCTATAATGGCGTTATTCCAGGAACCAAAAATTTGCATACATTGCTTGCTTATCTTAACTTCTCTTCTCGCAGGAACCCTCGTAAGTTCTTTAAATTTATCCTTGATAATTTGCAAAAGATCTTCCGACCCGTATTTAGTCCTAGCACCATCCCTACAATCCATAGAGCAAAATTTCAAATTTCCTTTACTACTCGAGAAATTAGCTCCGCACTTCAAACAAACCTTAAACTTCGCTACTCTTTTGGGGTCATTTCTATTATTAACTATAGCAGCGCAAGAACGAGAGCAATAATTATGAAGAGAAATAGCATTAGGGCTACGAAAAATTGACTTTCCACAATTTTCGCAAAGCAACATCTGTGTTTTATCCATCTCCCGATAAAGACATTCTTTGGAACAGTATTGATTCCATCCGAATTTTTTCGCTTCATTATACCGGCCATTTTCTCTAAAAAATTCTTTGCCGCAAGTTTTGCAAAATACCCTTTTTAACCGCACCATAAATTTGACTTTTTATAATAATAGCAATACCATAGTGGTATAATAGCAAACCGTCACACATCTTAATTGTAATATTATAATATAATATGTCAAGCAACAACTTATCCACAAATATAAAAAAACTAAGAAAAAAAGAGGGGCTTTCCCAAGAAAAATTGGCGCGCTTGGCTGATGTTGCCAATAACACAATTATCAAAATTGAAGCTGGCAAAAACCAAAACCCAACGCTTGACACCCTCAAAAAAATCTCAAAAGTCTTTAGAGTGAGTGTTGATGAGTTAATTAAATGAAAATTCTGGGTATTAAGGCAACTTTATTTGCATTTCGGCAAGAAATATGCTAAGGTAATTTCAATTAGGTAGGGTTTCTCGCGTTTTCCGCTCTGTGTCGCTAAGGCGACCGAGCGGACTCCTTAGCCATATTGTTCACAATAAGCGGAGCGTTAGTTGGGTCAGGCTAGACCCCGCCAAGTTTGTTCATCAAGCGCGCACCAAGAGAAAAGGTCGCCCTACTCAAATCAATTATTATTAAGTTTGACTATGGCTAAGAAGTTATATGTTGGCAATTTGTCTTACGACACCAATGAGAACGGCTTGAAAGATTTTTTCGGCAAAGCCGGCTCGGTGGAATCAGCAATTATTATCACCGACAAAATCTCTGGTCGCTCTAAGGGTTTCGGCTTTGTAGAGATGGGCAGTGATGATGAGGCGCAAAAAGCTGTTGATACCCTTAACGGCGGCGAATTAGACGGCCGAAACATCTCGGTAGCTGAAGCTCGCCCCATGACTGATAGACCGGCGCGGCCGGCTGGAGGTTTTGGCGGCGGCAGGGGTGGTTTCGGAGGTCGCGGAGGCGGCGGCGGTTTTGACAGAGACAGAGACCGCAACAACAGTCGCTGGTAGACCAACAACCAGTTTTGTATTTACTCATTAACAAAACCCCGTTTTTATAACGGGGTTTTGTATTTTTGAAACCATTTGATATAGTGGCACAATGCTTTTAGAAAATGTCTTATCCACAACTCAATTCGTTGTCAAACACAGTCGCCAGGTGAAAATAAACCAAGCGGCGGTTGAATGCTTGGCTAAAAAAATAAAAAGCCAGTCCTTGCCCGCTTGGGATACAACTAATCATTTTACTGGTACTCCTCAAGAAACAGTCCAGTATATTTTTTTGCTTGATTCTCTGAATTTTTGTTTTTGGGCTGACAAGGGCCAACCGAGATGGACAATTGCTCATAACGCCAAACAAGTCAACGGTTATTTTGCTTTGGCCTTGGCCTTAAAAAAAGCGCTCAAAAAATATCCTCTTCTTGACGCCAACAATTTAGCCAAAATCAGCCGCCAGGACTTAGCCGATATTTTCGCTGCCAGCAATGGCCAAACAATTCCTTTATTTGAAAACCGTTTAGCCATCGCTCGCCAAACAGGCAGTATTTTAGCTAAAAAATATAAT
>Ga0210057_1009310_pt1 | contig 11392 bp, 10 predicted proteins | sample CryGeyCG2114_010_2_FD_183968 | JGI IMG/M metagenome (GOLD analysis project Ga0210057, IMG submission 183968) | Groundwater microbial communities from aquifer - Crystal Geyser CG10_big_fil_rev_8/21/14_0.10 (SPAdes) (version 2) | ecosystem: Environmental > Aquatic > Deep subsurface > Groundwater ...
AAAGCAGAGTCAACTCCCCCATCAGCGCGGGCAAGAGTAAAATGCTTTTCCACTACCGTTGCCCCTAACGCGATACTGGCCACCGCCACTCCAACCCCCAAAGTGTGATCAGACAGTCCAACTTGAGTATCAAAGAGCTCTCGCATGTGGGGAATAGTAAGAATATTTGTATCTTTAGGAGTCGCAGGATAGGTACTCGTACATTTTAATAAAATAATGTCCGAACAACCATTTTCTCTAAGAGTCGTTACTGCCTCATATAGTTCAGAAACAGTCGCCATGCCAGTTGAGATGATTACAGGTTTCTTTGTTTGTGCCACTCTTTTGATCAGAGGCAAATCACCATTTTCAAAGGAGGCAATTTTATAACATGGAACGTCTAATTCTTCCAAAAAATCCACTGCCGTATAATCAAAAGGAGTACTGAAACCCAGAATATTATGTTGCTTACAACGATCAAAAATGGGTTTATGCCATTCCCAAGGTGTATAGGCTAGCTGATAAAGGTCGTAAAGAGATTGGCCATTCCACAAACTCTTGGCATCGTTAATAAAGAAGGCGCCCTCTTTCATATTCAAAGTCATGGTATCGGGCGTGTAAGTTTGAATTTTAAGGGCGTGGGCGCCAGCCTCTGCGGCTGCATCAATAATGGCAAAAGCCCTATCGAGAGACTGGTTATGATTGCCAGACATTTCAGCGATAACAAAAGGACTGTGACCTGGGCCTATGAGTCGGTCACCAATTTTTATCTCTTTCTTCATTGTTTCCATATCCTAGTAGTATTAATGACGCATGACTATGTATACCAATACTGATAGCATTACCAATGCCATTTGTCTCTTCTATTCAGCCTTTTCTACCTGAAGTATCCGTTGCAACAAAAAGAGTTCACCTTCTCTCAATGTTTTAAAGCCCTGATTTTTAAAAATCTTTAACGAGGACATATTTCCGTGTTTGACCTCTGCAAAAACCGTTTGAACTTCTTGATGCTCTTTATGAAACTGCTCTATTGCTAGCCCCAAGGCGTTTTGACCAATTCCTTGTCCACGACATTGGGAGTCAACGACAATGCTAATATACCATTGATTTAAGCTCTTTTTAAATTCAATGCGCACTAGGGCGACATCTTTTTTCCCGCTGGCTTCGTCGAAAAGATACATTTTATTGCAGGGATTACCAGAAGAGCGTTCAAACCAGCCTGAGTGTTCCTCCCAAGTTATCGGACGAGTATTGATGGATAACGACCTATATACGGGATCGTTAGCCAAATTAAACAGTGTCCTAATATCTGAAGGCCCCACTTCTCTCAGCAATATCTTCAGTTGGCACCTCCCCTTGCAGCTGCCAATTCATTCATTATAGTTTTGATTCTTTCAGGAGAATGCCCATCAATTAGCTTTTTTTGTCTTCTCATCATCTCTATTTTTTTCTGGGGATGGGATACTAGATAATCAAACTTCTGCTGGAGAAGATAAACTCCTTGCGAAAAATCGCCTAAGGATATTCCAAGCCCATGTTCGTCAATGGCACGAGCTGTTTCGATCTGGTTTGAGGCCCAGGTTCCGACTATTAATGGTACCTGAACAGCACATCCCTCCCAAGCGGTCATACTGGCCGAAGAGATAAGAAGATCACAATCATAATACATCTCAACTAACTCTCTGGCGCTCTTATTGGAAGCTAGAACAAACCCATCTCCCAATCTTTCAAGCGTGTGAATATTTGGATTGCTGGAGCTAACCAATAGTGTCGTCCGGAAATCTGGTAAAAAACCCCTCAAAGCTTCAGCCACTGTGTAAGTATAATTGTTGTGATCAACCCCACCTATAGCAACGATAATATTTTTGATGGAGTCACTTGGTTCTTTCATTTTCGGAAAATTTGCGAAAAACTCTCGGCGCAAAAGAAGATAATCTAGCCCCAAATAAAACTTGGTTCCAACTTTTGATTTATTCAACATCTTTATCGCATTGGCATTGTGGTTAATGACTGCATCAGCAACAAAATCGTCACCTCCCATATCATCAATAAAGACAAGTTTTTTTGAACGACTTTTAACCTCAAGTTGAAACTGCTTATTAAAGTTATATCCGTCAAGAACCGAAATTGTTTGCTTATCAAGATCTGCAAAAAAGCAGGAAGCATTTTTTACGTGCCAAGAATCACTTGTCAAGAGGGCCTTGACGGCATCATCAATGCTATCAATATAAAAAATGATATCAAAATTATATGTAAGCATCTGGGCAAAACCCAATGTCCTTGTAACATGACCAAGGCCAACTTTTCTATTCCCATCTACCCTGATAGCAATTTTAGTTTTCATATATATTTTCTAAATACAGGTCGAGCGGGCCTCCCGACCAAATGCTCTTGAAATCCCTCATCTAATGCTAATCGGTAAACATCAAGGGAATCACTCAAAGCATTGGCAAAGCACTCAACATCCACAGTGGTATGAGAGTAACAAGGAACGAAAGCGCCTTGGAACAAAACACCTCGTTTGATCATCTCCTGCATAACCAAAGTTCTCATTCCTGGGCAAATTTCGTTATTTTTGTTTCTGAAAATAAAAATAGGAAACCAATTACAAGGAGAAACGTGAATAAATTCTGATAGATTTTTCTCTTCAATCAATTCGGAAACAATTTTCAAAAATAGATCGCCAATTTCGTGGTTGTGCTTGATGACTGCTTTATTTTTAAATTCTTCAATGGTAGCGAGAGCAGCCGCCATGCTGGATAATTCTCCACCATGAGTAGTAGAAATAAGAAAAAGTTTTTCTTCCCCTTCATTTCTAATGCCACCCAACTCCATAACCTCCTTCTTGCCGGTCAAGGCACAAAAGGCAAAACCATTGGCAATACCCTTTCCCCAAGTTGCCATATCGGGAGCCACTCCATATTTTTTTATGGAACCGGGAAAATCAGTTTTAAATCCAGTGATCATCTCGTCTTGAATAAACAATGCGCCATGTTCATGGGTTAAATTAATTAATTCTACAAGATCAAATTCATTTAAAGGATAGCTCCTTTCCGGTTCAGAGATAACGCAAGCAATTTGTCCCGGATATTTCTTGAACAATTCTTCTAGCGTAGAAAGATTGCCAGCATCATATGTTAACGAGAGATTTTGAATTTCTTCTGGGACACCTCTGTTGCAAGAGGTTTTTCCAATAAACCAGTCATCGTATGAATAAAAAGGATGATTACCGGGAAACGCAATTAGCTTGCGATTGGTATAAGCTCGCGCAATCTTAGTTGCGGCTGTCGTAACGGTTGATCCATTCTTGGCAAATTTTATCATTTGATGTGAGGGGATCAAGGACAAAAAGCTTTCTGCCATCTCAAGCTCAAGCACAGCTGGACGTTGAAAATTTGCCCCAATTTCTAATACCTCTCGTACTTTTTTGATCACAGGTTCATATGCATGGCCCAAGCTTACAGAAGTCAGTCCCATGGAACAGTCCAAATATTTATTCCCATCAAGATCCCAAACGTGAACGCCTTTTCCGTGGGTAATCGCCGCCGGAGATAGCTCCGGAAATTGATCATCCCCTTTAGAGTAAGTGTGGGCACCGCCAGGAATAAAATTGTGAATTTTGCGACGATACTCATTAGATTTAGAAAAATTAGTAATCAAAGATGTATTCATAAAATACCTTCTATTTGTCATCGGCTATGGATTTTATCAAACCTTCATTTCTTATTATCTCAGCATTATAGCTTTGCAAATCGGGATGATTGAGTAAGAACTCGACGTATGCATGACTGCTGCAATCTACTCCAAGCTCTTCAATCAATACTTGAATCAGCTTAAAATCTTCCTCCTGATCAACAGTCAAGCGCATTTTCGAGTGGTCATCCACCCCCTCGACAGAAAAAGCCTTAAACAACTTTTCTCCATGAAAAGAGCTGTTCCTCCAAATATAGGGAGTAACATGCTCTCTATCGGAATTTTTAGTGGCCTCCAACCATGCACGCTTCAAGGCATCAAATTTAAACACCTCTACATCCATGCCATCAGGGTAAGTCGGCCTTAGAGTATTGGAGGAGTAATCTGCTCCCGACTTAATTGCCTGGTCAATTACTAAATCGATGATTTGAGGATCAATCAATGGGCAATCGGAAGTGAGTCTAACAACGTAGTCCGCACTTTCATTAAGCGCAGCTTGATAGAAGCGATCCAACACATCTTCTTCAGAACCACGATGACAAGCAACCCCCAATTGAGACGCCAATTCACAAATGGCATGATCTTCTTCTCTAGTAGTAGTCGCAATGATAACTTTATCAATATTTTCAGCGCGTAAAATACGTTTAATATGAATTTCTAACAGCGTCTCACCCTTAACTTTTTTAACGACTTTGGAAGGTAGTCGGGAAGAATTCAAACGCGCTTGTGTAATAGCAATAATTTTCATTTCCAATTTACCGGATTGAGCAAATCCCTCTCCAATACCTTCACTTGATGAATGCGCTTTATTAATTCTTGCGGCAAGGGACCTTTATTAACTACCTTCATATTCCACTCTAATTGTTCCAATGTTTCAAGACCAATGATAACACCTTCAATCTTCTCAAATGACATGGCGTACCTCAAGGCCATCTCCCCCATGTCTAGACCGCACTCGCGGGCCAGCTCTCTCATCCGATCGAGGTAAGGAAGCAAAAAAGACAGCTTTTCAGGCAATAGTTTTTTAAAAAAAAGGCCTTGCAAATAGACTGACCTGACATAGATTTTCTTTCCCTTCTCCTTAGCAGCTCTGAACAAATCACCTTTTAACTGCATGCCATCAAGGAGATTAAAAGGGATCTGAATAACGTCGATGAAGCTCATCTCGATACATTTTAGGAATTCATCATCTGTATACACCGAAATTCCAATTTCCTCTATCTGGCCTGATTTTTTTAATTCAAGCAGTGCTTCTGGATTTTTGAGTTTCTCGACGTCACTAAAACTGTGAAATGAATAAGTCTTTAGCCTATCAAAGTTAAGCTTCTTTCTGGTTAGAGCAAACGCCCCGTCTATATCATTTTGTTCTTCACTAAATTTAAACTTGGTCATCAAAAGAAATGGAGGGTTATTTTCATGAAATGAATTGATGACATCATACGCTTCGCCATAGGCATCAGCAGTGTCCAATATCTTGATGCCCTTGCTTTGCGCTGCCTGCAGGATAGTAATGGCAGCTTCTCTATCAGGTCTTCCAGTCATATTGTTAATACCATATGGCATTCCCAATTGTACCGTACCTAAAATAATTTTCGTTGCGCTCATTGGTAAAATGCTAACACTGTATCAATTACATATTGCTGATCATCTTGATTCAAAGTTGGGAACATGGGCAAACTGATACACTTGCCATAATAACTTTCGGCCAGCGGTAAATCGCCCTTTTTATGCCCTAACTTCTCATAATAGGGATGCCAGTGAATGGGAACATAGTGAATTTGGGCAAAGATATTTCGCTGCTTGAGAAAATTGTAGAGTTCCAGCCTATTTTCAACCATTGGAACATACAAATGGTAAGAGTGTTTCGCCCACTCCTTCTCTATTGGAGTGACAATCGCCGGGCAATTCTTGAAGGCCTGATTGTAACGTTTGGCAATAGCTCTTCTCTCTTCCAGACCGCCAATGGCAGTGCTTAGCTGAGAAAAACCAAGGGCTGCCTGAATATCATTCATGCGATAATTATAACCCAATTCCTGCATCTCATAATACCAACCCCCTTGATCCTTGTGCACAAGGCGATCGGGATCTTTAGTGATCCCATGAGTACGTAGAGTTGTCAGTTTTTCGTAAAGCTCTCTATTATTGGTGGTAATCATACCACCCTCTCCTGTCGCCAAATGTTTTACCGGATGAAAAGAGAAAACAGATAGATCTGCGTAGTCTCCCCTTCCACACATAGAATTTGAAGGCAAATATCTGGCACCAAATGCATGGCAAGCATCTTCAATAAAAAACAGTCCATGTTCGCGGGCCAGGTGGGAAATTTTTTCTAGAGGCAAGGGATGACCTGCAAAATCGACAGCAACCAATCCGCGATAATATCCCTTTGGCCTTGATTTTAATTTTTTTTCTAAAAGTTCTTCATCAATCAGATAGGTCTCAGGGTTAATGTCTACGAACTCAACTTCTCCGCCGCAATAGAGAATGGCATTGGTAGAAGCGACAAAACTATTGGGCGTTGAGAGAACTCTGTCTCCCGGCTGCACATTGAGGGCCATAGCACTTAAATGCAGAGCTGCAGTTCCATTAGTAACTGCCACAGCAAAATCAGTCCCAACATATTTAGCAAAGGCATTTTCAAACTCAACGACCTTGGGCCCCTGAGTCAGATAATCTGATTTCAGTACTTCAACTACCGACTCTATATCGTCAGCAGTTATGTGTTGCCGGGCATATGGTATGACATGCGGGGATTTCATAGATTAAATTCCGGATCTACATGCTTTCTGATTTGAGACCTTAATTGCTCCACACTCAACCACTCTGTATTATTTCCTGAGTTGTAACTGAAATGATCTGGAACACGCTTGCCCTTGTAAGTTTGCATATACTCCTCTTCTGACCAAGGCAGACCACGTGAAAGAATGGTGAAATATCTATCAAACTCAATTGTATTGAACGAATCCATTTCAGTAACCATTTCTTCGTGCAGCTTTTCGCCTGGCCTGATACCTACATAATCAAGCTTGCAATTGGGAGCAATTGCCTGGGCCAGATCCAATATGCGATAAGAAGGAATCTTGGGAACAAAGACCTCTCCACCCCACATGCGATTAACAGCATCTAAAACAACTTGGATACCATGTTCCAAAGTAATGCTAAACCGAGTCATCTTCTCATGGGTAATTGGAATGACGTTATTTTTTCTTTTCTCCAAGAAAAAAGGCACCACTGATCCTCTTGATCCCAGTACGTTACCATAGCGAACAACTGAAAACTTAAGATCTCTTTTTCCTTTAATGTTATTGGCAGCAACAAATAATTTATCCGAACACAATTTTGTAGCGCCATAGAGATTTACCGGTGCCGCTGCTTTGTCAGTTGAAAGGGCCACGACTCTCTTAACTCCCATATCCATTGCGGCATTAACTACATTTTCAGCTCCAAGAATATTCGTCTTAATAAACTCCATGGGGTTGTATTCTGCAGCCGGAACCTGCTTAAGAGCAGCAGCATGAATAACGACATCGATTCCCTCACAAGCACGGCGAAGCCTATCACCATCTCTTACGTCTCCAATAAAAAACCTAAGTCCCGGATACTTTTCTTCGGGAAATTTATTAGACATATTGAATTGTTTCAATTCATCGCGTGAATAAACTACAAGACGGGTAATATTTGGAAATTGAGTAAGTACCGTCTCGACAAATTTTTGTCCAAATGAACCTGTGCCACCAGTTACCAAAATACTTTTGTAATTTAACATGAAATCCACCTTGTCATTCAAATGCAGGCTGCCAGCCTACTTCCAACCATACAAACCTGCAATATTCCCCATTTCTTGAGCTGGTCAATATACGCAAATACTTACTCTATTTCTAGCTTAAATCAGCCGCAACACATCGCGCTACAAAAAGGATTCTATTTTAGCTACAGTTTTTTTGTACTCATCCCATTGGCCAATATCAATCCAAGAATTTTCAGAGATAGGGAAAACCCCAACATTCCCCCCACGCTGCTTAATCAAGTCAACGAGATCGGTAATATTGAAAAATTCCCCCTCTGGAATAAGCTCCAAGGCTGATGGATTTAGTAGATAAATACCAGTGTTAACCAAAAAATCATAACCAGGCTTTTCTCTGAGGGTCGTCAGGTTCCCTCCGTCCTGAATGTCGAGTACACCATAGGGAACAATATGATGGTGGATCGCCCCCACAAGGGTGAATTCATAATTTCCAGATTGATGAAACTCCAGAACCTTGGAATAATCAATATTCAACAAAATATCACAGTTCGTGATAAAAAATGGACGCTTCATCTGCCCCTTTAGCATCGCCAAAGCACCACCGGTACCCAGAGGTTGGTCCTCGTAAAGATAAGAAATGTTGAAGTTATAAGAATTTTCCTCAAAATAGGCCTTGATCATTTTTGACTTATGATTGACTGAAATTCTGAAATCTGAAAATCCAAATTTGGCAAAGTTATTAAGGATTAGCTCAATGACTGGCTTCTCGCCAATGGGGATGAGTGCCTTCGGTAATACATGGGTAAAAGGGGCCATGCGAGAACCTTTTCCCCCGGCCATGACGACCACAACATTTTCTAAAGGTGCTTTCAAAATTTTATGTTCGCCTTTAAAAAAAGTCTCTGCAAATATGATATCTAGCAATTTGCCATCTTGTAACACCGGTATTTGACGAATTTCGGTCGTCTTAAAAATTTTTTCAACGTAACTCGGATCAAATTGAGGTGCGACGCAAACAAATTTATTGTTCATGATGGTAAGCAGCGAATCCTCTAAAGAAATGCTTTTCCAAATAGCCCGTCTGAAATCTCCATCAGTAATGATTCCAATAACCTTTTTTTCTTCATTGGTAACAAGAATAAACATTTCCTTAGCGAAACTTTCAGTTTTAAAAACTTCTCGAATGGTTTTATTACTAGATATTGTGTAGTGGCCCAGCACACGCTCTGTCATTGAACAACCTTTAATGCATGGCGAATTGTAGTCAAACTATTGAGGATCCTATAAGATTATGTAATCGAATATTACTAACAACTGGGTATAATTTCGTCAAGTGTGACGCATGGTAATGGCTCCCTAACTCTTGCAGTCAACAAATTGGCCGGTAAAATTAGGCATCCAAAGGGGTATAGATTTGAAGCGCAAGATATGTATTGTTACAGGAACAAGAGCAGATTATGGGCTTCTTAACCCTATAATGAAACTGGTAGATAAAGACTCGAGCCTCAAATTGCAAATTATTGCGACGGGAATGCACCTAGCTCCTGAATACGGCAATACCTACCAAGCCATCGAGAAAGATGGTTTTCAGATCACCAAAAAGATTGAAATGCTGCTCGCTTCTGACAGTGAAATTGGAATTGTCAAATCGATGGGCCTGGGGCTTATTGGTTTTGCCGATGCCCTTAATGAACTTAATCCCGATTTGCTGCTTCTGTTGGGAGATAGGTTTGAAGCACTGATAGCGGCACAAGCGGCTATGATTCACAAAATTCCCATTGCCCACATTCATGGAGGAGAGGCAACCCAAGGGTTAATTGACGAGGCTATTCGCCATTCCATAACAAAGATGGCTCATCTGCATTTTGCTTCAACTGAGGTGTATCGCAAAAGAATTATTCAATTGGGGGAAATTCCTGAACACGTCTTCAATTTTGGAGCTCCAGGGCTCGACAATATAAAAAATCTACCACTTTTAACCAGAGAAGCCATTTGTCAGGAGTTGGGTATTAAACAAAGTGATCGCTATTTTCTGGTAACCTATCACCCCGTGACTTTATCAAATGAATCTCCCAAAGCACAACTTGAACATCTATTTAAAGCACTAGATCAATTCAAAGAACATAAAGTCGTCATAACCTTGCCAAATGCAGATCCAAAAGGACGAGAAATTGCGGAGCTATTAAAAAATTATCAGCAAAACAAAACTGAAAGAGTTTCCATTCATATCTCTTTAGGTCAAATTAGATATCTAAGCGCATGTAAACATGCTGACGCCGTTATTGGCAATTCCTCAAGTGGAATCATTGAAGTTCCGTTCCTTGGCGTCACCAGCATTAATATAGGAGAGAGACAAAAGAACCGCATCACACCAGAGTCAGTGATAAATGTCCGCGCTGATGAACAGGAAATCGCTAATGGAATTTCCTCCGCCTTAACTCAACAAGGAAAATTGCGAGACATTAGAACTCCCTACGGAGATGGAAATGCTTCACCCAAAATAGTTGAAGTTTTAAAGAATTTCAAACTCGACAATATTCTGATGAAACAATTTTACGACGTGGATTTTAATATATGAAAATTGTTTTTATCGGCTGTGTGCAATTCAGCCTGACTATGTTGCAGCAGCTTCTGAAAATAACAGAGGCACAAGTGATCGGAATAGTGACACGTGAACAATCGAGTTTTAACTCTGATTTTGTGTCTCTCGCCCCCTTGGCTAATCAGTACAACATACCCGTGTTTTTTGCGCAAAAAAATGAACAGGATAGTTTGCGTGATTGGATTGTAGCGATGGAACCCGACATCATCTATTGTTTTGGCTGGTCCTATCTTCTGAGGAGTGACATCATAGATATCCCTGAAAAAGGGATTATTGGCTACCATCCGGCAGAGCTGCCAAAAAACAGAGGGAGACACCCTATCATCTGGCCACTAGTTCTTGGACTTGGTCAAACTGCCTCGACATTTTTTTATATTACGGAAGATGCTGATTCAGGCAAAATTATTGACCAAAAGATTGTCGCCATTGACAGCAATGAAAATGCACGCACTCTATACAACAAGCTTGAAAACGTAGCCAAAGCACAACTAAAAGATTTCACTCTCAAAATAATAACGGGAACGTTAATTTCATTTCCTCAAGACGAATCACAGTCAAATCACTGGAGAAAAAGGTCTAAAGAAGACGGGAAAATTGATTGGAGGATGTCTGCCAAAGCGATTGATGGACTTGTTCGGGCCCTCTCAAAGCCTTACCCAGGGGCTCACTGTTTATTTGATGATAAAGAAGTTAAAATTTGGAAAGTGGAAATCCAAGATACTGACACTTGCAATATTGAACCTGGCAAAGTAATCGATGTCTCGGATACAAGAATAACCGTTAAGTGCTACGATAAAGCAATACAAATCGTTGATCATGAATTTATCATCATGCCAAAGAAAGGAAGTTATTTGTGAAAAAAGTATTAGTTGTTTCAGTACATCCCGATGACGAAACACTTGGGTGCGGAGCAACTCTCCTTAAGCATAAGAGCCAGGGAGACGAAATATGCTGGGCGATTGTCACCAACATGTCGGGACTATCAAATGTAAAACCTGAACAAATCAAAACACGGGAAGAAGAGATCTCACAAGTTGCCGCCAAGTATGGCTTCAAGCAAGTGCATCAGTTAGGCTTGCCGTCAACCAAGCTTGATTCCATGGGAGACAGTGAACTCATCACAATTATGCACAAACTCTTCTGCGATGTTAAACCCCATACCGTCTACCTACCATTTCAAAATGATGTTCACTCTGACCACCGGATTATTTTTAATAATGCCTATGCTTGTACCAAAAGCTTTAGATCCCCTTTTATTAAGGAAATATACATGATGGAGACGCTGTCAGAGACGGAATTTGCGCCGTGCGCAGCGGGCCAGTCATTTTGTCCAAACGTTTTTGTCGACATTACTGAATTTCTCCAGCAAAAAA
>Ga0210057_1009311_pt1 | contig 11391 bp, 12 predicted proteins | sample CryGeyCG2114_010_2_FD_183968 | JGI IMG/M metagenome (GOLD analysis project Ga0210057, IMG submission 183968) | Groundwater microbial communities from aquifer - Crystal Geyser CG10_big_fil_rev_8/21/14_0.10 (SPAdes) (version 2) | ecosystem: Environmental > Aquatic > Deep subsurface > Groundwater ...
ACCAATCACCTTATTGGTACGAAGGAGATCCGGGAACATGGATCAGCCCGATTATTTTTACCAGTAATCTGGTCCGAGCGACTTCAGCGATGGAGTTGATGGCCGGCGTCCCCTACCACTCTTCCCGAAGTTCCTCCGGTTTTAGTTCCGGTTTCTCTGGTGGCGGCGGTTTCTCCGGCGGCGGGGGCGGTGGGGGCGGCGGCGGAAGCTGGTAAGTAAAAGCCGCTTTAAGGAAAAAACCCAAAGCGGCGTATTAGGCAAAAAATGACATTAGAGAACGACATTTAAACCTATGGAATTTTGTCAATTCGGAATGACAAACTACATACTTTTAAACTGCGATGTCTAATAACCTACCAGTACCAACACGAAAGGCACATATTCAAAAACAAGACACGCACTTCATTAGTCTTTTCTCCCGCGTAAACAAAATTATGCAAGTTATGCCCTTTTAAAAACCGCCAACAGCAGGAGTTTTTTATCGGCGGGCGAACATCATTCAGTCCAAAAACCTTTAAATCCGCTAAACGCCGATTAAGAGAGCGCAACAAGCGGTGGCGAGGGTAAAACGAATCAATCTCAAAAAAGGGATGTGTCTGCGCCTGTCGTTGACACAAAGCATCGTAAGCAAAAGTGTCCCCCAGCCAAGCGCGGCAGGCTAACACCTGATCAACCAACCCAAATTGCGACATCTTTCCTCTCCCTCTTTTATTCGGTTAGTTAGCGACCAAGACGACCAGACCCTTGCCTAGCTAAAACAAACGCTCCGGCAAATGAGCCGGCCGCCGCCAAGAACAAAACCGCCCAGCTTAGCTGTGTCCAACCAGTCGCCGGCGCGCCGCTCACTGTCGTTGCCGAACCGGTAGAACCAGGCACAGTTGAACCCAAAGTTAAAGTAAACGACAGAGTACTAACGCCATCTCCAATCGCAGCAGCATAGTCACCGGCGGTAAAGGCGGTCGACGGATCCCACCACCAATTGCCATCAGCATCCACGGAAACATCCCCCGTTTGGTCACCTACCGTTAAACTAACTTGCTTTCCAACATCAGCCGTTCCTCCTAAGCGAGGTTGGAGGTTAGTATAATACCAATGAGAGTAGCTTTTACCCTCGGTGGAAAGGCCACCAATATAGTCCAGACTTAAAGCCCTCGCCGAGACAGCCGCCAGGAACAATAAAACAAAGGAGAGCAGGGACGAAATCAAGAGTTTTTTCATAATGGCAGGAAATAATTCAGAGCAAATCGTTAAATAAAATTATATGATGTTAAGCTAGCGCGAAAATACAACTCTCGTCAAGATGGGTATTTTAACTAATCTGTATGTTGGCGCGAAAACGGCTTAGTGGGATTTAGAGAACGACATTTAAACCTATGGAATTTTGTCATCCTGAACTTGCTTGCCCGCCGAGGAGGAGGGTTTCAGGATCTAATACCCAGTAAGATTCCGAAATGAATTCGGAATGACAAACTACATACTTTTAAACTGCGATGTCTAAGGCAGGAATTCAAATGTTCAAAACTTATTAAAAGTCAAAACTCAAAGTTTAGAAGATAACAGCTTTATATGATAATCAAAAGGTTAGTTTGAGGCAAGAAGTAAAATCGGGGGGGATTCTTCACCCGCCTTTGGCGGGTTCAGAATGACAGTGGGAATCATCAAGACCCGGCCTTTGCAAAGGCCGGGTCTTTGGCATTGTCAGAACGACGACTACTTCCCCGTCATCCTGAGGAGCATTAGCGACGAAGGATCCCCTTCGGAATCAAGTCCTTTCGTCATTCCTGCCTGCCCGTTTACCCGTTTACCCGCCTCTGGAGGGCCTCTGGAGGGCCTATGGTGGGAGGAGCGTCCCGCCATGGCGGGACGAAGGATTTCAACAGAATATGATTCTTCCCTCTCGCCTCGCTCGGGTTCAGAATGACGAGGAAATGGGATTCTTCAGTCGTTATTCGCTCCTTCAGAATGACAGTGGGAATCATCAAGACCCGGCCTTTGCAAAGGCCGGGTCTTTGGCATTGTCAGAACGACGACTACTTCCCCGTCATCCTGAGGAGCATTAGCGACGAAGGATCCCCTTCGGAATCAAGTCCTTCCGTCCCGCCTTTGGCAGGTTTAGAATAAAGCGAGGGGTCAACAGGCATCAAGACCCGGTCTCCGCGGTTGCCTAAAGATCTAAAATAAAGTATACTTATAGCTAGTAATTTACCGATCTACTTGAAGGGAGATGAAAAAATGATAACGAATAAATGGGTAAGAGTTTATATTGTTTTGTCTGTTACCCTTATCGCGGCAATATTTCTTTTTGTGATATTACACGAACTGGACAAAAACCCGACCATCAAGCCCTACCTAAGCGTGGCTGGGGCGTTCGGCTGGACAGGGACTTGGGCAATCCTGCTCAACATGGCAAAATACAGGGGGAAAGACTGGCTGCAATTTGAGTACAAAGAAAAAGAGGAAAACCAACCGGCTGTCTAGATTCAACATCTAACCAGCCGGTTTTGCTATTATATATGAATATGGAAGAAAAGAAATTAGAGTTTCCCGCTGGGTTTTTATGGGGAGCGGCCACTAGCGCTCATCAAGTGGAAGGCAATAATACCAATTGCGATTGGTGGGCGTGGGAACAGCTCCACCAACCATCCGACAAACAATCTGGCCTAGCTTGCGATCATTATCAACGATACGAACAAGATTTTGACTTGGCTAAGCGGTTGGAACACAACGCCCACCGATTATCAATTGAGTGGTCGCGGGTCCAGCCTCAAGAGGGTGTGTGGAGCGACCACGAATTTGACCATTACCGCCGGGTCCTGCAAGCCCTAAAGGACCGAGGCCTGACTACTCTAGTTACCCTCCACCACTTTACTTCGCCCCTCTGGCTAGTCCGTAAATATGGCGGCTGGACTAATAAAAAGGCCGCTTATTTATTTACCCAATACGCTCAAGAGACAGCTAAACGGTTGAATGATCTAATTGACTACTACATCACAATCAACGAACCCCTAGTTTACACTGCCCAAACCTATTTTTTAGGCAATTGGCCCGCCCCTTACCAAAACCAATCCGACTCCCCTGCCAAACTACCCTCAATGTTAGTCCAAAGCATTAAAACCTATCAAGCCACCCAAACCATGATCAAAGCCCACTGTCTGGCGTATCAGGCAATTAAGAAGATAAGTTCCAAACCGGTGGGGATCGTTAAGAACTGCGCCGCCGTTGAGCCAGCCGACCCAAATAGGCGCTGGGATCGATTGTTCACTTGGGCCTGGCGGTATCTGCAAAACCAGTATTTTTTGGACCGAATCAGGCACGCTACCGACTTTATCGGTTTAAACCACTATTTCCACGAATCAATTTCAATGTCAAAAAAACTAATCAAAGACATCTTCCATCCCGGGCATCCTCTGATCTCCAGGAATGGTAATGACTCTAAGCAAAGCGATCTGGGTTGGGGAATTTCCCCCAAAGGGATCTACTTGACTCTTAACGACTTAAAAAAATACAATAAACCAATCATTATTACCGAAAATGGTCTGGCTGACTCTCAAGACGCTAATCGGGCGGAATACATTTACGGTTACCTAAAGTATGTCCACCAGGCTATTCAAGAAGGGGCGGACATCCGAGGTTACCTGCACTGGTCTTTAATTGATAATTTTGAATGGGCCTTTGGTTTTTGGCCGCGATTTGGTTTAATAGAAGTAGACTACAAAACTATGGAACGAAGGATAAGGCCAAGCGCCTGGGAATACGCTAAAATATGCAAAAATAACGGCTTGATTTTAGACAAAATGCCTTAACCGCGTTAAACGGAGATACTAGCATCATGTTTGTGGATCGCACTAAACTAGACCCGTAGGGCGGGTCTCCGCACCCGCCATCCAGAATAAACGGCGCGGCGTAAATATGTTGTATCAAAAGTTAAAATTTTTTGTATGATGGGTTCTGGTGAAACGGCACAAATAGTTGACAATAAAGAAACAGCTCCCCCTAAAGAACCTATTGTTCCCCTAAATTTGCGGGAAAACTTTAGAATATCCGCGGAGTCGCGTCTGCCAACCGAAACATTAGAGCGCTTAAACGCGGCGATTGAAGAGATTGAAAAGACACATCTTCAACAACCACTGATGGCGGCGCGAAAAGGCCTTAAAAACATTGCGAAGGCTGGACCAAAAGCACAAGAAGCCATTAAACAAGAGCTCTCTTCCGTGGAACAAGCTCTTACTTATTTTGGAGAGTTTAACCAAGATTTTAAAGACGCCGCTCTGGCGGAAGCAGCGCTGGATGAAATTGGCGGCATTAAAATCACATTTACTCCCAAAAAAGACGCTCATCTAGGTATGTTAGAAAAAAGAAAAGTTGCTAAGGAAGACGGAAGAACCGTAACGGCAGGCCGCTATGTAGACAAAGTAGAGATAATTATAAGGACTGGTTCAAAAGAAGAGGCCGGTGTGGTAAAAACGCCTTTGGAGATAAACTACCGCTTCGTTGACATGAGAGGACAAGAAATCCAATCGCTAAGAATTGATATCCACAACATTGCCAATGTTCCTCGCGAGGAACAGCAAGTGCAAGTTGACGCTACTTTGGGATCCGGCAATATGGAGATTAAACATCAAGTAGTTCAAGCCTTGCCAAAAGGCGCCCAGGCGGTAGAAATGCTGCGCTTGCTTGAGTACAGCCTCGCCTTCAATACCATAGAAAAAATCAGGGCCAGGGGTTTGGACATAGGCAAATCTACCAAAGAAAGGATGGCGCATTTTGAGGAAGCGTGCCGCCAAGGATTAGCTATCCCCAATCAAAAGCAACTGGCGCAGGAACAGCAGCAGCAGCTTTTGGAAGAAGCTAAAAATAAAATTACAGAACAGCTTGGAACTTTAGCCGCCGCCGCCCAAGAAGCCTATCAAGCCAGCGAGCTTGTTTTTCCCCAAGGTACAGACTCATTAATAGGCATCGACTATTTAGTTTCTTTGGTACGCGGCTCCCCCGCCCACCAAGCCAGTCCGGAAGAAGTGTTTGCTGTTGCAAATGTACTTACTAATTTACAGCAACTAGAAAAAAGCGATCTTGATGAAGCCAACCATCCGATGTTGAGTATGGTAGCCAACCATGTTTATGGAAGTGACGACTTAAACGACACTCAAAAAGAGCGGATGGTGGAATTATTAGGAAAGATAGCTAGTTTGGGTTAAAAATTATCTATGGCAGTTACTGCGGCTCTCGAAAAATATTTCCCTTCCTCCCTCGCCGGTACTGAAGAAAAAAAAGACAGTAGATTATCCGGATTTAATTTACAAAGAAGAATTGAAGGAGCCCTGCTTAGATGTTTGGGCCGTTGCGAGGAAATTGGCTACGAAGCCGTACCGATTGGCAGTAAGACAGACAAATATGATGGGGTAGACGGCATTTTTTATTTTGGTGGAAAAGGGAGAAAGGAGTCGCACCTCTTTGAAGCAGATATTGATATCACCTACCAAACTGGAAAGGATTTGGATTTAAAGTTAAGATACGCAAGGGGAAGAAACAGGTCAAGAAAAAAAGAAGATGACCCTCTCTATGTAATAGTAGGATTTAACGGCGATCAATCGCAACTGATAGTTAACGCGAAAGGAACACCAAAAAACGAAGATACTATTACGAGAGCGGTATTAAGTAGAGTTCTTATGGAGGCCGCCAAGTGTGATCACGAACTGGCGGAGAGTCTTAGCGCAATTATCACCAGGCAGGAACTAGAATCAAAAACAAAAAAGCAGTAACTCTTCATCCCCCACTTGCTGTGTGGTGAGAAAAGTTACTGCTCTAACAAGGAGCTACTTTTATTTTTTTTCTTCAGTCGAAGGCTTCATGAAGCACACGCCCAGCAAGCCGCCCACGTGCTGTCTTTGCTACCCGAACGCACTTGCAGGTAGGTTTCCCCTCGGCGATGATAGCATCAACATCATCTCCAGTTAACCTCTCGAATCGTTTCAAATCGTTTTTGTTATAACCAAGCCTTCTCAATTCATCTCTTTGCGCGTCAGTCACTCTTATCTCCTTTGTGATACTTTCGCAGCGAACCAAAATAGCGAACATCCGATTCGCCAAGTTCGCCGCGCAGTCTGCTCCTACCTGCATATTATATATGTAGATGGGAAAATTGTCAACTATAGGGGAGCGAGCTGGTAACTGGGAGCTAGTCACTGGTCACTGGTCACTGGTTACTGGTTGCTAGTAGCTAGTTACAGCCAAATTCTAAACAATTAACTCAAAACGCAAAGTTCCTACCATATGCCCTCCAAAGGCCCTCCGGAGGCGGGTAAACAGGTAAACGGGCAGGCAGGATGACGGGGATAGTCGTCATTCTGAGACTGTTTCCCCGTCATTCTGAGCGTAGCGAAGAATCCTCTTTATGGACAAAATTCCAAAGGGGATCCTTCAGTCACTTCGCTCCTTCAGGATGACGGAGGGATAGTTGTCATTCTGATCCGCCAAAGGCGGGACGACAGGACTTGACCCACCAGGATGACGAGTTACGCCTCAAGACGACAATACCAAGACCCGGTCTGCCTGCCAGGCTGATCCGAGTTTGGGTCGCCCTTGGTTTTAATGGGAAACGGGGATAAGATAAATTAAAGGTGCAATGAATATTATGTCCAAGCAAAAGTCGGTTTACCAATGCCAAAATTGCGGCCAAAGTTTTCCCGCGTGGTCGGGGCAGTGTTCCGCTTGCGGCCAATGGAATACTTTAGTAGAGACCCCAGTCTCTCCTCAACCAAGAAGCGCGCGTTCTTCCAGCCCGCTGTCTCCAATAAATTTGAGCGAAGTGGATATTGGCGGTAGTTCTCGTGTTAATACCGGTATTGATGAGCTGGATCGGGTGCTGGGTGGCGGTCTGGTGGCGGGACAGGTAGTTTTGTTGGCGGGAGAGCCGGGGGTGGGTAAATCTACTTTGCTCATTAAAGCGGCCCAGTCTTTTGGTCAGCTTAGTCAGAAACCCTGCCTGTATGTGTCTGGTGAGGAGTCTCCTACCCAAGTTAAAAATAGGGCGCAACGACTAGGTTTAAAAGGGGATTGGGTACAAATCTTGTCCGAGAACGAGGCCGATCAAATTCTTCCGCTGATCAAAAATGATTACTGTATGGTAGTAGTTGACTCCGTCCAAACTTTGGTTACTAGCGATTTGTCGGGGGTGGCTGGTTCAATCGGTCAGGTTAAGGAGTGTTCGTTCCGTTTGAGCCAGCAGGCTAAGCGAGTAGGAGTACCCTTGCTTTTGATTGGCCAGATTACCAAAGAAGGTACCATCGCCGGTCCCAAGACTTTGGAGCATTTAGTGGACACGGTTTTAACTTTGGAAGGAGACAGATTCCAAACTTTTCGTTTGCTAAAGTCCTCAAAGAACCGTTTTGGCGATGATCGCGAGGTGGGCGTTTTTGAAATGTTGGAAACCGGTTTGGAACCGGTCGCCAATCCCTCGGATCGTTTTTTGTCTCAAAGGCAGGCTAATGTAAGCGGTTCGGTGGTAGCGGTACTAATGGAAGGAAGCCGTCCAATGTTGCTGGAGATCCAGGCCTTAACCGCTAAAACCTTTTTTGGCTACCCGCGCCGCGCTTCTTCCGGTTTTCCTGCCAATCGTTTATTGCTGTTGCTAGCGGTGTTGGAAAAGCACACTGGCTTGTCTTTTGGTCAATATGATGTATATATTAATATTGCCTCCGGGGTGCGGGTGAGCGAGCCGGCTTGCGATCTGGCGGTGTGTTTAGCTCTAGCTTCAAGTTTAACCGGCAAAGCGCTTGGTCCTAAAGCAGCCGCCTTTGGCGAGGTGGGGCTTTCTGGCGAAATTAGACGGGTAAGCCAAATGGATCGCCGCCGCCAAGAAGCCGAGCGTATGGGTTACACTCAAGTGATCTCGCCGGAAAAATTTAGTCGTTTGCCGGCCGTTTTTAGTTCATTAGGCCTTTCCAATATTGGAAGTTAGCGGTTATTAATTTATGTCTCACAATTCTTACCGTTTTTTTCAAGCCATTAGCGCTCTAATCACCTCTATTTTGGGTTTATTTTTTGCGCGAGTTTTTTTTGTGGCCTCGCCTTTATTCGGTCAACAATGGGCGGGCGAGTCGCTGGTGGTTTTGCTCTGTTTGCCTCTGGGTTTTTGGCTGATGCCGGTGGTGGCGATAAGTATTCAGCGATGGGTAGAAGCGGTGATTAGCCGAAGCGTAAACAAAGTAGCGGTCGGTTTTTGGCGTCACGGTTATTTTCCTTCCGAGCATGACGGTTCGGGCGGTGTGGTGTTGGACACCTCGGCCATTATTGATGGCCGCATTTTTAAGGTGGCCAAGTCAGGTTTTCTGCCGGGCGAACTTGTTGTTCCTGCCGAAGTTTTGGATGAGCTTCAGCTCTTGGCTGATTCAGCCGATCCGCTCAAGCGCCAGCGGGGCAAGCGCGGTCTCCGTTTGTTAGATGGTTTGGGAAAAGAAGGTTTTCCTCTTGAGTTTTGTCCTTCCACCACGCGCGGCCGCCGCGAAGTGGATAAACTTCTTGTTCAATTAGCAAAGAGACGGCAGGCAAAGTTGGCGACGATTGACAATAATCTGGGTAAAGTGGCCGAGCTTTCAGGAGTTCCGGTTTTAAATGTTAACAATCTTTCCTTGGCCTTGAGAAGCGAACTGCTTCCGGGAGATGAGGTGATTGTATCGTTGGTCCAGGTAGGCAAAGGCGACAATCAGGGGGTTGGTTATTTGGAGGATGGGACAATGGTAGTGGTGTCCGGCGGTTCAGGTTTTGTGGGCAGCCAAGTGTTGGTTAAGGTGTCGCGCTATATTCAGACCGACGCGGGAATTATGGTATTCGGCAAGATGCTTAAAGAGCAAAATAAGCAGGTTTAACTCATAGATATTGATACCCAGTTAGAGATTAGATCAGCCATTCACTTGTTATTGGCATCACATTTACCCCGTTAGAGATCAGGTCGGCTGTTCACTTACTAGATTGTAGTATCATTAGAGAACGACATTTAAACCTATGGAATTTTGTCAATTCGGAATGACAAACTACATACTTTTAAACGGCGATGTCTAATATTATCGCGCACTAAAGTGCGCTATTCCATTAGCGCTGTGCGCAATCGCCTTGTCATCAGTGGAGTAGCGCAGTCTTGCCATGTACCAAATGGTACTGTGGTTACTGCGCGATCGAGAATCTTCGTAATCGCGCACTCCCGCCTGCCGGACGGGCAGGAAAGTTCACTACTCCACTATGTTTTTGGAATAGCGCACTTTAGTGCGCGATCACCTCGTCATCCTGAGTCCCACCCTTGGCGGGACGAAGAATCCCATTTGAAGGAGATTCTTCACCCGCCTTTGGCGGGTTCAGAATGACGAGAGGCAGTCTGTCATTCTGTTGACAAGACTGGGTCTTGATTGTCAATGTCTACTGTGAAACCAACAAAGCCGTACTTCACAGCCCATAGGTTTGACAGTTCGGCCTTTTATTTTTTCTCTAATTCTTCCCGCGCCTCTTACTTAATTTGACTTATAACTGGTTTTGGATGTATACTCTATATCAAATCGCAGAAAGCGAGGGAATAAAATGCCATTTTTTAATGTCCGTTCACTGGTTACCAACGGAGAGTTGCTGGCAGCGATTTTAGAGCGGTTGGGTTTTAGGAGTGGGAAAGAGGAACTGTCTACCTTTTCGGTAAAAGATTTGTTTATAATTGCCTGCGATTATCTTCAAGCGCGACGGGGAATTACTTTAGAGGGACAGCCCGACGACGCGTACATTAGCGCCGCCGCCGTTCGTGAGTCGGTGGAGTTTTTGCTCAATCGACTGCGGCGATCGGGGTTAATCGTCCCTTGGGATGGCGAGGCGGTTCATTATACCCAAGATCCGGAACGGTATTGTTCAGCTCCGGGACCAGATTCGTATTTTTTGCTCAAGGACTTTCATATTCTGGCAAATGCTTTGACTGATCAGCCGGAGTATCCAAAGAATCAGCGGTTTTGGGGTCGACCGGAAATGCTAGTGGCGAACCGAAACCTATTATGTAAAGCAGTTAAAACCGTGGGTAGGGCACTTGAAGAAGTGGTTAGCGTCCTGCAAATACATCTGGCTGGCTACGAGCAAGAGCTCGACCTGCTGCCTGGTCGGGAACAAATATTGGCGGCTACTTACCGTCTCTGTTGGTTGGTATTGCGATTGCGTTCGACTCGCCAGCGAATAAAATGGGCAGCGCCAATCTCGCGTAAAGAATCTTTGCTGACACTGTTTGAGTTGCAATCGGTTTTTATTCACCACCGAGCTGTTTGGTGGTTGCATGCGGTGTCTAATCTTTTTGTAACCTTGAAGTGGACAGGAAAATTACCATCCTACCCCTATCAAATTTTGGTTAGTGAATCTTGTCGGCAAGAAGCGGTCCGTGAAGCGGTTCGCAAGTTTGATGTAAAAACCGCTCATTGCTTAAAGAATCCACTCCTGGATTTTACTTGGCTAAACACGCCCTTTAATATCTGGGGTCGGCAAACAGACAACACTAACGGGGTGTTAGTGGAGATTCCGTACTTTGAATTTATGTTGTTGTAAATTAAATCTCTCGCAAAGAGAGTTGATGAAATAGCGGGGGAGCGCAAGAGAGACGGAGCAAATAACAAAGGCCGAATTCAGCAAAGACGCTGGGTTCGGCCTTTTTTTTCTAGCCTCGCACCTAAAATGGGAAGTCTCATAACAGCTCATGACCCATAATTTGACAAGGCCGCGATTTTATGCTATATAACGATAGAAAGGCGAATAAGAAAAATTGATGGAAAGGGGTTAATGAAAAATGGAACCGCTGGAATTGATTGCTCAATTGAAGAAGGTAACCGAAATGCTTACGTTTTTTATTGCGCCGCTGATTTTGATAGTGTATTTTTATCCGTCTGGCTATAAGAGAAGGATCAAGAATGTTGCTCTACTCTCTCTTACTGGATTACATCTGATCTTGATTGGCATTCATGCCCAGTGTTTCTGGATAATGTACACCAAAACTGATCTGCGGGAATTTCCCTTTCCTTTGGTGGCATACCCACTGCTCTTGGCCGCGATTCTCCTTGGGATTCATAGGTAGTTGGGATACATGGTTCGACTCGGTATTATGGATCTGTTTGGCGGCACGGGCTGGTTTGGTGGTCTAAGCTGCCGAATGATCTACACTGAAGTGGGTACTACTGGGTGGGTGTCGTATATTGATCGCGTAATTGCAAAAGGACACAACTTAAAACCACTAAATAGATTCGAGATGTGGCTGTTGGCTCCGGTGATCATAGTTGAGAGGGAGCGAAGAAGGGCGTGTTTTAGGCGGGCCTGCCTTGAAACTTTAGAAGAAGATCCCGAAGCTGATTGGGATTTGGTGTAAACCATAAGAAAGGAGAGACA
>Ga0210057_1009312_pt1 | contig 11389 bp, 21 predicted proteins | sample CryGeyCG2114_010_2_FD_183968 | JGI IMG/M metagenome (GOLD analysis project Ga0210057, IMG submission 183968) | Groundwater microbial communities from aquifer - Crystal Geyser CG10_big_fil_rev_8/21/14_0.10 (SPAdes) (version 2) | ecosystem: Environmental > Aquatic > Deep subsurface > Groundwater ...
ATGGGTCATCTTTTGAACTAAAGAAGGAGAAACGGCGATAATACCCAAAAAGAGAGCGCCAATGGCAATGACCCGAGTCAGTAAATATTGCAATCTCTTTTCGGTGGCTAAACCGGGACGAATGCCCGGAATAAAACCGCCGGATTTTCTCAACTGATCGGCAATGTCTTTGGGTTTAAAAACAACGGAGGTATAGAAAAAAGTGAAAGCAATAACCATTAAAAAATAAAAAATGATATAGGTGTAGGTTTGGGGCTGAAAATAACGGTTGATAAAAGAGGCAATGGAGGAAATCTGAGGCTGAGGAACTTTAATGAGAAATTGGCTGATAAGAGAAGGAACGGTGGCTAAAGAAACGGCAAAAATGATGGGCATAACGCCGGCAGTGTTGACTTTGATGGGTAAATGAGTGCTTTGAGCTCTTCTGGCATAATGGATGGGAATTCTTAAGACCGCTTCTTCCACTAAAACGATGCCGACAATAACAGCCAAGGAAACCAAAAGGAGGATAAACAAATTCATTTTGGTTTGAGAATCAGACAAATCTGTTAGGGTAAGGGTCTGAGCGATACTAACGGGCAGACGGGAAATAATGCCGGCAAAAATAATCATAGAGGTGCCATTGCCAAGTCCATAGGTGTTGATCATTTCACCAAAAAAAATCATGATCATAGTACCGGCGACCATGCTAGATAAGAGCGCCACCAGAAAAACGGGAGAAAGAGAACCGATAATGTTTTGGGATCTTAAAATGCCGTACATACCAAAAGACTGCATAATGGCAATGGGAATCGTGGCCAGACGAGTATATTGATTTATTTTGGCCCGACCATATTCTCCTTCTTTGCTCAATTCTTCCAGTTGGGGCACAACCATGCCCAAAAGCTGAAACATAATAGAAGCGTTGATGTAAGGAGCTAAACCTAGGGCAACAATGGAAAAATTGGCTAAAGTACCTCCAGAAAAAATATCCAAAAGAGAAAGTAGCTGGTTGCCGGAAAAAAACTGTTGTAGACGGGAAACATCGACCACGGGAACCGGAATGTGGGCAATGAGACGGAAAACAACAAGAATGAATAAGGTAAAGGCCAGTTTTTTTCTTAAAAGAGGAGTTTTGAGACCCTGAAGGTAGATGAGAAGGGATTGTTTGATCTGGTTCATTTAGGATACCTGTCCCCCTGCCTTAACAATCTTTTGACTAGCGACTTTACTAAGAGGTATGTCTTGAAGACGGAGGGCCTTTTTTATTTTACCACCAGAGAGGATTTTTACCTTTTTACCAGTAAAAGAAAGACCAGAAGCCTGAGAAAGACTGGTAGGGTTGACCGTATCTTTGTCTTTAAACCATTTGTCCAATTGGTCGAGAGTAAAAGTAAGAATGGACTTTTGAGGCAGAAGACGATGTTTTCCCCTTAAAAACGGGGTTCTTTTTATCCAACCCTTTTTTATTTTTGAACCGTCAAAGGTAAGTTTGGTCTTGCCTCTGGCCTTATCACCTTTGGCACCGCGGCTACTGGTGTGACCACCACGACCGGAACCATAACCACGACCAAGTCTTTTTTTGGATTTATGAGCGATTTTTGGTAATTGAGATAAAAAGTTCATTTTAAGTTGGAAAGAGCTTTAAAAGTGGCCCAAACATTAACCGATTTGTTTTTGGAACCAATAATTTTGCTAACCAGGTCTTTTATGCCAGAAAGTTCAACTACTGAACGAACGGGACCACCGGCAATAATACCGGAACCTTCTTTGCCGGGACGAAGGAAAATTTGGGCACCCTTAAACTTGATTTTTTGAGCTGAGGCAATGGTGCCGTTGATCTGAGGAATAGTAATCATGGCTTTTCGGGCTCGGCTGATAGCTTTTTGGATGGCATCGGAAACGTTTTTGGCGCGACCAAGACCAACTCCTACCCGAGATTTTTTGTCTCCGGTAACCACTAGGGCAGTGAAAGAAACCTGGTTACCCCCTTTGGTTTTTTTGGAAACCCTTTTGATTTGAACGACCTTGTCGGCAAATTCCGAAACTTCTCGGTCTGATTGGCGATTTTGATTTGGATTGTACATAGTTTTTAGAATAAGAGACCGCCTTGACGAGCGGCATCGGCTAAGGCTTTGATTCTACCATGATAGAGGTAGGGGCCACGATCAAATCTAACTTTGGTAATCTTAGCTTTTTTGGCGGTGGTGGCAATGGCTAAACCGACAGCCTCGGCCTGTTTAATCTTGGAAAGCTTAGGAGATAATTTTTTTGAATTGGCAGAAACTAAGGTTTTACCTTTTTTATCATCGATGATTTGAACCCAAAGATGACGATTGGAACGAAAAACAGTCAGTCTGGGAATGCCCATATTTGAGGCTAATTTCCGTCTTACTTTTAGAGCCCTTCTTTCTTTACTATTTTGAGTGATCATAATTAGCTTTCGGTTTTGGCGGCTTTGCCTGGTTTAATTTTAATATATTCGTCAAGATAGCGAACGCCCTTACCTTGATAAGGTTCGGGTTTTCTAACTTTTCTGATATTACTGGCTGTTTGACCAACTACGGTTTTGTCTATGCCGGAAACGGTAATTTTTGTTTCGGCTTCAACGGTAATTTGAATACCCTCGGGTGCTAAAATTTCGACGGTATGGATATAACCAACGCTCAAAATAAGCTTGTTGCCTTCGACTGAAGCTTTATAGCCGGTACCTCTAATCTCCAATTGTTTTTGCCAGAGCTGTTGAACTCCGGAAACCATATTGTTTAAATGAGCCCGAACAGTACCGTGATTTGATTTGGTTTTTTTGTCGTTGTTGAGGCGGGAAAGAAAAATTTGATCATCGTGAACTTCGGCTTTAATTTTGGGAGGGAGAGTCAAAGACAACTCCCCTTTGGGGCCGGTAATGGTAACCTTGTTTTTTTCTATACCGACAGTGACAGAAGAAGGAATTGGAACTGGTAATTTGCCGATTTTGGACATAGTTAGTTTATTTGAGCGATAAGTTCGCCACCTAATTTTTGCTTGACGGCTTGTCTTTGAGACAAAAGACCCTGAGAGGTGGAAATGATAATCAGAGTTTGAGGAGAGCTACCCCAGGGAAGAGAGGAAGATTTTTCATACCAGCGACGACCAGGCTTGGAAAATATCTTTAAGGTGGCAATGGCTGGAGAATTGTTGAGGTAAGCAAGCTGTAGATTTATGGTTTTTTTTGTTTCTCCGGAAACAGAATAATCAGATAAGAGCTGGTGTTTTTTTAAGATTTGAGCCAGGGAGATACAAAACTTAGAAGCAGGAGTTGATAGGGTTTTTTTACCCGCCTGATAAGCATTTTTGAGACGAATGAGAAAGTCTATTGAGGTTGATTGTAACATTTTTTTACCAACTGGCTTTTTTAACGCCGGGCAAGGAGCCGGCCTGGGCTAGTTTGCGAAAACAAAGCCGACAGAGACCAAATAAACGAATAAATCCATGGGGACGACCGCAGATTTGACAGCGGTTGTGAACCCGAGTGGGGTATTTTAATTTTTTTGATTGACGTGCTATTTTTGCGACATTTGCCATAATTATTTTGCAAAAGGGAAACCTAGAGCGGATAATAACATTTTTGCTTCTTTTTTTGAAGAGGCGGAAGTGACAAAAGTGGCCTGAACGGAACGGATTTTGTTGACTTTGTCCTGATTGATCTCGGGAAAATAAGTTTGATCTTTAACAACCATGTTGTAATTGCCCTGACCATCAAAAGCTTGGTCTGATAAGCCTTGAAAATCCCTTAAGCGAGGTAAAATAATATTAAAAAGTTTTTCGGCAAAATCGTACATCCTTTGACCACGGAGAGTAACTTTGTAAGCCAAAGGTTCTCCCATTTTTAACTTAAAACTGGCAACTGATTTTTTGGCTTTGGCCAAAAGAGGTTTTTGACCGGTGATGGCCATAATTTCTTCTTTGGCGTTGTCTAACTCTCCACTGTCATCTTTGGAAGCAGAACAGCGATAGTTGATAACGATTTTGTCAAGATGGGGGAAAGAGAAAGTGTTTCTTTTTTGACCCAACAGTTTGGCAAGATTGGTTTGGGCAATATTTTTAAGATTTGACATATTTATTTATCGGCTTTTGCAGAGTTAATAATGGCTTGACAGTGACGACAGCGACGATATTTTTTACCGGACTTGTCGATAGTATAGGCAATTCTAGTCTTTTTTTGACATTGAGGACAGACAAGAGCGACTTTGGAAACAAGGAGAGACCTTTCTTTTTCAACGATGCCACCGGCTTGATTTTGAGAGGCTTTAACGTGTTTTTTGAACATATTAAGACCCTGGGCAATAAGACGATTTTTTTTGGGGAAACAGACCAGAACCTGACCGGTTCGACCCTTGTCTTTACCCGAAAGGACAATGATGTTGTCGCCTTTTTTGATTTTCATTAGTAAATCTCCTTGGCCAAAGAAGCTATTTGAGTATAGCCTGAATTTCTAATTTCGCGGGCAATAGGGCCAAAAATTCTAGATCCGCGAGGATTGTTTTGAGCGTCTATTATAACACCGGCATTGTCGGAAAAACGAATGTGAGAGCCATCTTTGCGGCTGATTTCTTTTTTAGTTCTGACAATAAGCATCCTGACTTTGTCTTTTTTGCCAACAATACCATGGGGGGTAGCAATTTTGACGGCGGCCAGAACAATATCTCCAACGGTGGCGCTTTTGTGTTTTGAACCACCATAAATATGGATGACTTGGGTTTTTTTGGCTCCGCAATTGTCAGCGGGAATAATAATGCTTCTGAGTTGGATCATTTTTTGACTATTTCTAAAGTAGTAAAACGTTTGAGCTTACTTAAAGGGCGACACTCGGCTAATTTGACGACGTCTCCCATTTTGGCCGAAAGATTATTTTGGGCATAGATTTTTTTGCTGGATTTAACAATCTTTTTGTAAAGAGGGTGACGACTTTTGTATTCTATCAAAACAGTAATGGTGTCCTGCATTTTGTCAGAGACGACTTGACCGATAAAAATTTTACCGGAGCTTTTTTGGCTGTTTTTTTGATTATTTTTTTGGTTCATTTTTCTTTTGAGAAATAAGGGTTAACATGAGAGCTATTTGATATTTTATTTTTTTAAAAAGAGAAGTGTCTTTCATTTGACCACTACCTTGTTTGATTCTGGCTTCGATTAGTTGCTTTTGAAGAGAGACTATCTCTTTTTCTAATTCAGGGATAGTTTTTTGCTGATAAACGATCTTGTCTGATTTTTTCATTTTCTTTTAATAATTTTTGATTTGAGAGATATTTTGGAAGCAGCCAGATTGAGAGCTTGATGAGCGATACTTTCTTCTACTCCCCCGATTTCAAACATAACCTTGCCGGGTTTGACGACGCAAACGTAACCAACGACATCTCCTTTTCCGGCACCCAAAGGAGCACCGGCACCTTTTTGAGTAATCGGTTTGTCCGGAAAAAGACGGATCCAAACACGACCATTTCGGCTGGTATAGTGGGTAATGGCTCGACGAGCGGCTTCGATTTGGTTGGCGCTAATCCAACCCCGAGCCAAAGACTTTAGGCCATAATCACCAAAAGAAACTTGGTTACCTTTTGATTCGCCTCGCATTTTACCACGAAATTGTTTTCTGTATTTGGTGCGACCTGGTTGAAGCATATTAATTTAGGCTAAACATAAATAAACTTTAACGCCGATATAACCAGAGCGAGTCAGAGAAGGACATTGGTGATAATCGATCTGGGAACGGAGAGTAGACAAAGGGACCGTACCTTGAGAAAATTTTTCCCGACGACCAATTTCGGCTCCGTTGATACGACCGGAAAGGATAATTTTGATACCTTTGGCTCCGGCACTGATGGCCCTCTCCATGGCTCCGGTGACAACCCGACGATAAGGCATACGTTTGGTTAATTGATAAGCTATTTTTTCAGCAATAAGTTTGGCGGATAAATCGGTATTTTTGAACTCTTCAACCTGAATGTCTATGGCCTGTTTGGAATTTTTTAAGAGAGCTTGAATTTGTTTTTTGGTAGTTTCCAGCTCTTTACCTCCCCGACCGATCACTAAACCGGGACGGGAAACGATAAGTTTTATCTTTACAGATTTGGTGGATCTTTCAATCCTAATGGCAACGATACCGGCAGAGTAAAGTCTGTCCTGAATAAAATCTCTAATTTTTTTGTCTTGAATTAGAAATTTGGGAAAATTGATTTTGTTGGCATACCAAGAAGATTGCCACTGAGGACTATTGTCACTTGTTTCCAGTCTGAAGCTGATAGGATTAACTTTTTGACCCATTTTTTGCCTCTCCCTTAAGAGAAATATATAAACGAGAATGTCTTTTTTGAATTAAACCACGAGAAAAACGAGAACTGTGAGACTTGTCCATTCTTTTAAACTTAGGACCATCATCGACGGTAATTTTATCAAACAAAAAGGTGGCGGGGTCTAGGTTGTGATTGTGGCTGGCATCGGAGATGAGAGACTGAAGAGAAGACAAAAGAAGTCTGGCTGATTTGCTGTTGATAAATTTTAATTGGGTTAGAGCCGTAGCTGGAGTGAGCTTTTTGATGGTGTTGGCTAAGAGTCTTAATTTGCGAGGAGAAATTTTGATGTTTCGATTGAGAAAAGAAACAGTCTTGGTCTTGGGAGTGGTATTTTGAGTAATTTTTGTCATTTTTAGGTTTTTTCCAAAACTCTTTTAACTATACGACCATGACCACGGAAATTTCGAGTGGGAGAAAATTCTCCCAAGCGATGACCAACCATATCTTCGGTAATAAAAACGTCGATAAAATGTTTGCCATTGTGAACGGCAAAAGTGTAACCGACAAATTCGGGAGGAATTTGGCTGGACCGAGAGTAAGTATTGATGGTTTTGTGACCAAACTTGGCAATTTTTTTGATTAATTTTGGGTCAACATAGGGACCCTTTTTGGAACTACGAGACATTATTTTCGACGTTTAATAATTAATTTGTTAGAACTTTTTTTGCGCTTACGGGTAATTTTACCCATAGCTGTTTTGCCCCAAGGTGTTTTGGGGTTCATACCGATAGAGCTACGACCTTCTCCTCCACCGTGGGGATGAGAGTCAGGATGTTGGGCCACACCCCTAACGGTGGGTCTAAAACCCCGATGACGACGATCTCCGGCTTTTGTAAGTTTGACGTTAGAATGATTGGCGTTGCTAACTTGACCAATGCTGGCTTGGCATTGAGAGCTAAAAATTCGAATCTCGCCTGAAGGTAATTTTACCACAGTCTTTTCTCCCTCTACACTTTGGATATAAGCGGCAGAACCCGCAGTTTTAACTATTTGTGCCCCCTTACCGGGAGAAAACTCCAAGCCATGAATAGGGACACCAACGGGAATGTTTTTGAGACAAAGACGATTGCCTTCTTTAATGGGAGCAGAGGGGGAATTGATAATAATATCACCAACTTTGAGTTTTTCGGTGGCTAAGATATAAGATTTGTGACCATTTTTGAAAACGATTAGGGCCACGGTTGAGGTTCGATTGGGATCATATTCGAGGGCGACGACCTTGGCTTCAATGTCAGCAAAAGCCCAGCGCCAGGTAATATTTCTTAAAAAGCGCTTGTGCTCTCCACCTCGATGTCTGATGGAAACATGACCCTGAGAGTCACGGCCTGATTGTCTTTTTTTGATAGTTTTTAGGGAGTATTTTTTGGACATTTATTTTTTAATGGACAAAATTTTGACGGTTTGATCTTTGGCAAGACAAATAATGGCTTTTTTTCTTTTGGATTGACGAAAAAGTTGTCTTTTTTTCCAATCAGTTTTTTGTTTGCCCTTAAGAATAAGAGTCCTAACGCTTAGAACCGGGACTGAAAAAATTTGGGAAAAAGCTTTGGTGATTTGGTCTTTGTTGGCATGAAGAGCTACCCAAAAATGATAACGGGAAAAATCTCTATCCTGTAGGGCTTTCTCGGTAATAACCGGTTTGATGATAATTTGATTGGAACTGTTATGATTCATTTTTGGAAAGAAGTTTAATGGCCTTAGGGGAGAAAATTAGAAAATTTTGACGACTAAGAGCATAAACCGATAAAGAATTTAAATTTAAAAGAGTAACAAAGGGCAAATTGGAAAAAGCTCTTTTTACTTTAGCTTGGGAGACCGAGGTGATTATAGCAATTTTTTTACTTTTTGCCAGATTTTCGTCTTTTTGTTTTAAATTTTTAATTAAAGTAGCGGCTGTTTTGGTTTTTGGAGTAAGAGAGCTTAACTTGTCAACCGAGAGGATGTTTTTCTTTAAAGCAAACTGAGACAAGAGAGAGTGAAGGGCTTTTCTTCTCATTGTTTTACTTAACTTGAGTTTATAGTTTTGTTTACCAGAAGGACCTTGAGCTACACCTCCGCCAACAAAAATGGGGGCTTTGGCAGAACCGTGACGGGCCCGACCGGTGCCTTTTTGGGCCCACATTTTTTGGGTGGTACCTCTGATCTCAGAACGAGATTTGGCTTTGGCTCGAGCTTTTCTTTGATTGTGGCGATAAACCCGAATGGCCTGAGCCACAAGAGAAGAGGAAACTTTAGTTTCAAAAACAGAAGAAGGTAAGGATATCTCTCCTTGAGCTTGGGCTTTGAGGTCAAACAATTTAATTTTCATGCCATTTTTGAAATAGTAAGCCAAGATTTGGCGTGACCGGGAAGAGGACCGGCGATAGAAATAGTATTTTTTTGACTATCAATATTGATTATTTTTAAGTTTTCGACAGTAAAAGTGGAGTTGCCGTAATGTCCCGGCATCCTTTTGCCTTTGATAACTTTTCCCGGGGTTTGCGCACCAATAGATCCGGGAGCCCTGGTCCTGTCTGACTGACCCCGAGTAAGACCTTGACGATGAAAACCGTAACGTTTGATAACTCCGGCAAAACCCCGGCCCTTTGACTTACCCTTGGCTCTAATTTTATCTCCAGGAGCAAAAACTTTGTCTATGCTTATGTTTGAACCCAAAGCGGGGGCTTGATCGGTTTCTATGTCAAACTCAATAAATCCACGAGGAATTTGGCTTATTTTGGCTTTGGCAAGACGACCGGTAGTAGCTTTGTCCGTTCGTTTCTTTCGACCATAAGCCAATTGGAGAGAAGAAGTCCCCTCTTTGGCAGAATTTAAAACGGCAGAAACCGTCATGGGAGGGCAAAAACAGGTGGTGACAGCAAGACGACGGCCATTATCTAAAAAGAGACTGGACATCCTGCCTTTTTGCACAAAAAATTGAGAAATCATAGTCGGTTACATTTTAACTTCGATTTCGACACCGGAGGGAAGATCGAGATGCTGAAGACTGTCCACTATGCGTAAACTTGTATTGACGACATCGATGAGACGATTGTGGGTCAGAAGCTCGAAATGCTCCCGAGCGTCTTTGTCGGTATGAGGACTGGTAAGAACCGGAATGACTTTTCTCTGAGTGGGGAGAGGAATGGGGCCTTGAACTTCGGCCCCGGCGGTAACCGCCGCTTCAACTATCTTGACCGCCGCTTCGTCAATGATGCGATGATCGAAAGATTTGAGTCTGATGCGAATGCGGTTACCTTTGGGCATTTTTTTATTTGATAATTTCGGTAATACTACCGGCTCCGACCGTCAAACCACCTTCGCGAAGAGCGAATTTTTGACCCGGCTGAAGAGCAACGGCTTTGATTAATTTAACGGTAACGGTGGCATTGTCGCCAGGCATAACCATCTCAACACCTTCGGGTAAAGAAACTTCACCGGTAACATCGGTGGTGCGGATGAAAACCTGAGGTCGATAACCAGTAAAGACTGGAGTGTGTCGACCACCTTCTTCTTTTTTGAGAAGGTATATTTCGGCCTTAAATTCGGTATGAGGAGTAATGGTGCCAATTTTGGCTAAAACCTGACCTCTTTCAATATCTTCTTTTTCGATACCACGAAGAAGAATACCGACATTGTCTCCGGCTTGACCCTGATCAAGAATTTTGTGGAACATTTCTACTCCGGTAACAACAGATTTTCTGGTGTCGCGTAGACCAACAATTTCTATCTCATCGTTGACGTTGACTACACCTTGATCTATTTTTCCGGTAGCAACAGTACCCCGACCTTTAATGGAAAAGACATCTTCGACGGCCATTAAAAATGGTTTGTCCAAATCTCTTTTGGGTTCGGGAATGGAATTGTCAAGGGCCTCCACTAATTTTTTAATGGATTCTACCGCTTTTTCATCGCCTTCAAGGGCTTTGAGAGCTGAACCTCTGATAATAGGAATGTCATCTCCGGGGAAATCGTATTTTTTGAGCAATTCTCTGATTTCCATTTCCACTAAATCTAAAAACTCAGGATCGTCGACTAAATCGACTTTGTTTAGGTAAACCACAAGAGCGGGAACGTTAACCTGATTGGCCAAAAGAACGTGCTCTCTGGTTTGAGGCATGGGACCATCGGGGGCAGAAACCACCAAAATAGCACCGTCCATTTGAGCGGCACCGGTAATCATGTTTTTAACATAATCGGCGTGGCCGGGACAATCAATGTGGGCATAATGTCTTTTGTCACTTTCGTACTCTAAGTGTGAGATAGCGATAGTAACGATTTTTGAGGCGTCCCTGACCGTACCGCCTTTTGCAATATCGGCGTAAGATTTGGGATTACCTTGAACTTTTGCAATTGCCGCACTTAAAGTGGTTTTACCATGATCGACGTGACCGATGGTACCAACATTAACGTGGGGTTTACTACGAACGAATTTATTGTCAGCCATTTTTTTGTTCTCCTTTTATTTAATAATAATTTTGATAAAAGCTTTATGATTGTATCAGTAAAAATTGACCTTTTCAAGGCGAAAAATGCTTATTCCGGCTTTGGAGTTTTTTACTTTAAGCAGAAGAGGCAGGGTTGGTTAATTTTTCTTGAATGTTTTTGGGGACGGGATCATAGTGTGAGGGCTCCATGTAAAATGAACCACGACCCTGAGTAAGACTGCGAATTACAGTAGCATAACCTCTAACGGCCTCAAGGGGAATAGAGGCGGTAATGGTAGCTGATTTGCCCGATTCGGTACTACCAGCTATCTGTCCCCGACGAGAACTAAGATCACCGATAACAGTACCCAAAAATTCGGAAGGGGTACTAACTTCCATTTTCATAATTGGTTCTAAGATAAGAGGGTTGGCCCGAGAAAAAGCATCTTTGATAGCAATGGCCCCAGCCAGTTTAAAGGCGTTTTCAGAAGAATCAACTTCATGATAACTACCATCATAAAGGGTGACCTTGAGATCGACAGCAGGATAGCCGGCCAAAATACCTTTTTGTAAAGCTTCAAAAACTCCTTTTTCAACGGCGGGGATAAAATTTTTGGGAATGGAAGCTCCTTTGATGGCGTCGACAAACTCATAGCCCTGGCCTTTTTCTTGAGGT
>Ga0210057_1009313_pt1 | contig 11389 bp, 9 predicted proteins | sample CryGeyCG2114_010_2_FD_183968 | JGI IMG/M metagenome (GOLD analysis project Ga0210057, IMG submission 183968) | Groundwater microbial communities from aquifer - Crystal Geyser CG10_big_fil_rev_8/21/14_0.10 (SPAdes) (version 2) | ecosystem: Environmental > Aquatic > Deep subsurface > Groundwater ...
AATCGAACTTTCTCAAAAAAAACATTAAAATGGATTTTAAAAAAATCTTTAATTTTATTCCTGAAGTCAGAAAACCAGATGAAAAAAAATTAGAATTTAAAACTAAATTAAAATGGACATTAATTGTATTGGGAGCTTTTTTTATTCTTGCAAACGTACCTCTTTTTGGACTTTCAGCCAATGCTTTGTCAAGATTTGAATATTTAGCTATAATTCTTGGAACAGACTTTGGAAGTATCATTTCTTTAGGAATAGGGCCTATTGTAATGGCTTCAATTATTCTGCAATTGTTAACTGGTGCCGGAATTTTAAATATCGACACTACTACCACCGAAGGAAAAAAACTCTTCCATGGAATTCAAAAATTACTAGTTTTCTTCTTCATAATTTTTGAATCATTAATTTATGTTTTAATGCAAGGCCTTCAAGCAATGCCTGGATTCACATTGGTAGTAATAATCCAATTAGTTCTTGGGGGTTTAGCAATTTTTTATATGGATGATTTAACACAAAAATGGGGTTTTGGTTCAGGAGTCAGTTTGTTTATTGCAGCCGGGGTCAGCTGGAGACTTTTCACAAGTGCATTTCAATTCATAAATCAGCAAGGAAGAAATTGTTTACTTGATTTTAAAGAAACAGCTTGTTCTGGAAAAGTTTTTGTTCTAATACAATCAATAATAAACAGGGATCCAACAGCACTATACTCTGCACTTGCTGCAATAATCGCAACAATTGTTATTTTTCTTGTTGTTGTCTGGGCACAATCATTAAAAGTTGAAGTCCCTTTATCTTTCGGGAGAATAAGAGGATATGGAGTTAAATTACCATTATCTTTCTTTTATGCTTCTGTTATTCCTGTAATATTAACTGCTGCTTTAGTAGCAAACATACAATTATTTGGAGGAATTATTGAGAATGCTGCAGCACCGTGCTTTAATGAAGGAGGAGTTTGCACAGGCGCGGCAAAAATTGCTTCACATTTCACATTTTTAGGAAGTTTTGTAAATGGCCAAGCAGTTTCAGGCTTTGCATTTTGGATTAGTTCTACTCACCTTGTAGATCTGCTTATCAGAGGAGGATTTTTATTTAGATATCTCTTACAAGGTTTAACACACACTTTGTTTTTTATGTTTTTCTCAACAGTATTCGCAATATTTTGGGTAAAAACCTCTGAAATGGATGCAAAATCTCAGGCACGAAAAATTTCTGCTTCGGGTTTACAAGTTGCAGGGTTTAGGCAGGATATAAGAATCTTAGAAAGTATTTTAGAGAGATATATCATGCCTTTGACAGTTATGGGAGGCTTGGCAATAGGATTACTTGCATCAATTGCAGATTTGCTCGGAGCTTTAGTTGCAGGAACTGCAATGCTTCTTGTAATAATGATTACATACCAATTCTATAAGAATATTGCAGAACAACATCAAGTAGATATGAATCCTGCTATGAGAAAGTTTATGGGGAAATAGTTTAATTTTAAGAAAGTTTAATTTAATACTTTAGTAATAAACAAAAATGGAGCACGACCTCATGAGTTTTATTTCTCTTTCAGGGGGGAAGTGGAAGCCGACAACCAATAAATAAGAGAGATTGTCTTGCTATTGTTTAGTGAGGGGGGTTGGGGTTTTGTGTTTTTTCTAGTTCTACAAAAATTTGATTTATATTCATAGAAACATAACTTAGAGAAACTCCTTTAGCAATGTTCTTATTATCAGAAACAAAATTTTCATTCATCTTTGTATCAACAGGATATCTAAATTTATAACTATCTTTATCTTGACTTATCACCCAATCAATAAAATCAGAAGATTCTTTAGAAAATTGGAAAGTAGAGTCTAATTCTCTGACTTTTGACAATAACTCTTTAATTTTGTGATTCATAGGAATGTTGGTTTGTTTCTTTAGTATTAAAGATTTAAGAATTAATTCCAAATAATGTCCAAATAAGAAGAGTATGGGGAATATATCTCTTTCACTATATATTCCTTCTTGAAAATTGGCTTCATTATATAGAAGAATGTTTATACTCTTTTTATAAGATTCTGCTAAATCATAAAATTTCTGCCAATTTTCGGTAATCCAAGGGGGAAAATCGTAAAAGTCGTAAAATCTATCCGACATTTTTATAATTGCTTTTTAATTAAAGCTAAAAATTTATCTCTTTCTTCTTGCCGATTATTTTTTCCTAAAAATAATATTTTTACATTATCAATTTCTCCTTTATTTATTACACTTAATTCAATTGCAGGTATTCCTGACCAGCCTTCTGATTTACTAATTCCTTTAATAGAATTATAATCTAACTCACTAAACATAATACCAATACTTTTTTCTTCATCTCCAAAAATACTTAATTTCGCTTTGCACAATACAATTCGTGTATTTGTAATATAAATATGACATTTTTCAGCGAGTCCCTTTCCTTTTATTTGTTTATTAGAAAATAATCCTGCACCTAAATTACTTCCAAGCCCCCCTACGGAGGTGCCAAGTCCAACTACACTACCAATATTTTCTATTGCGGTTCCAACATATGCACATGCCTTCAATTCATTAATAATTTTCTCGCCTTTCCTAAGAATAAATGTTAATTCTGCCATCTTAATAACTATAAAATCTCCTTATTTATAATCGTTTCGTTTTTATTTTCGTCAAAGCCCCAACCCTTAAAAAAATTTAGGAGAGCAATAGTGAACCTTTTATCCCTTGTTATATAAAGTGCGAAGAATTTTGTTGGTTTCTCTTAGGTCGGATAAAAGAAGTTTTCTCTGAAACGAAGTTTCAGCTAAATGTCCGAAGGACTGCGAGCAATCTCTAACTATCTTGGGGGAAAAGAAAGAAAAATTAAAATTTGGGCGAAGCCAAACAACACTTAATTAATTCTGATTTATCAATCCCAACTTTTAAAAACTAACTTTTCTTTTGTTATTTATGTTAAAAGAGTGGATGATTTCAAACCCAAAGATAAGTATTATTCTTTTGTCTTTTTTAATTACGCTGATAATGACTTTAATTACAAAAAGATTTACTAATCAAACGAGGATGAAAGAACTCAAAAAAATGCAAAAAGACGGGCAGAAAAAAATTAAAGAGAGTGTTGGTGATCATAAAAAAATGATGGAGACTCAAAAAGAGATGATGGGTTATTCCATGGAATTAATGAAACATTCTTTTAAACCAATGTTATTCACGTTTATACCTTTGTTAATTTTATTTTGGTGGATCAAAGGAATTTATGCAACAAGTTCTATCGGAGGAAGCTGGATTTGGTACTATCTAGTCACTGGAATTATCTCAAGTATTATTTTTAGAAAGATTTTTAATGTCGCTTAAGTTGGGTTTAATAAAATTTGGTTATCACTTTACTGATAGTTATAAAAAAAGTCTTAAAACCCATATGAAAAAACAAAAGTCAGATCAAGATTCGAATAAATTTAATGATGAGCAACAAGCATACTCCCAGGAAGTTTTATTCAAAATAAATTTTCTCGAACAACAAATACAACAATTACAACTACAATTTGAGGCAGTTGAAAAAGAAATTTCAGAACTCAACTTTATGGCTTTGGGAATGAATGAACTCATTGGATCAACTGGAAAAGAAATTTTTGCCTCAATCGGGAAAGGAATCTTTACAAAAGCAAAAATAATTTCAGAAGAACTTTTGGTGGATGTGGGAGGAAAAAATTTTGTAAAAAAGAATATTTCTGAAACAAAAAAAATGATTGAAACACAAATTGGAAAACTTAACGAAGTAAAAGAAGAATTAAATCGTTTAATAAAAAGTGCAGAAGGAGAGTTCAAAAAGGCAATCTTAGAAATTGAAAGAAAGAACAGGTAAGTTTTTAAAATTCTAATGATTTTTTCTTTGACCAATGAAATTAAAAAAATTTAACAACTACATCTCAAATTTAATTTTGATTTTTTTTGTAATTCTCTTATATGAAAAACTCCCCTATTACAATAATTTTCTCAGAGGGGAAACAAAAATAACAATAATTATTCTTGCAATAGGTTATGCTGTGGGGGGATTTTTATATTACTACGCCCTTCCTTTTGAAAATGTTAAAAAAAGCAAAAGTCTGATTTTCTTTAATGCATTAAAAAGGATTTTTTTGAATATTTTCAAAAGGGAAAAATCAAAAACGCTTTTAACAGAGATAACAAATCAAGAAAAAGTGTCCTTGCTATTTTTATTAGTCAAGATTTTTTTTCTACCAATAATGCTAAATTTCTTCTTCAATAATTATTATTCAATAAAATCTCAACTTCCAAATCTCTTAGATTTCAGCTCGTGGTTAACAATAAATAATTTTAATAATCTGCTTTTCCCATTTTTTTTAACATTAATATTTTTAGTTGACACACTATGGTTTTCATTTGGATATGCTTTTGAAGCTGGCTTTTTAAAAAATAAAATTATTTCTGTTGAATCTAACTTTTTTGGGTGGGTCGTTGCATTAGCTTGTTACCCTCCTTTTAATGGAATCATAACAAAATATGCCGGGTGGTATGCAAATGATTATGCTTATTTTTCTAGCGACGTATTAACTTTTTTTATAAGAATTATTATTGTTTTATTCTTGTTTGTCTATGTTGGAGCAACACTCTCACTTGGATCGAGATGCTCCAATTTAACAAATCGGGGAATTGTGAAAAAAGGACCTTATTCAATTATTCGCCATCCTGCATATATTTCAAAGAATCTTGCATGGTGGTTAACAATTATCCCAGTTTTTTCTCTGCCTGCAGTTTTAAGCATGAGTGCGTGGTCATTAATCTATCATCTGAGATCAATTACAGAAGAAAAACATTTGAAAAAAGATCCTAATTATGTAGAATATTGTAAAAAAGTAAAATACAGATACATTCCGGGGGTTTATTAGTAATCTTGATTAAATTACTTCATCTTTTTTAAAAATTCTCCAAAGCTTAAGATCCCATATTCAGAAACAATTGCTTTAATATATTTTTTTGGGACAAACTCAAATGCAGGGTTTTTTATTTTTATGTGAGAATTTTTCGGAAGGTTTTTCCAAACTTCATGAAAATTTCTTTCTTCAAGCTCAAAATGTTTTGGTGAATATTTCCAAGAGTCAGCAACGATATAAACAGGAATTTTGTTGTCATGAGCAATTTCTGCAAACATTCCTGAACCGATTTTGTTTATAATTCCTGATTTTAATATTGCATCTGCTCCAAAAAAAACCAAATCAGCATGAATTTTGTCTTTTTTATTTTCTTTTACCAATGCTGTTTTTGCAGCTGAATCTATAAACTCTGTAACTTTTATTCCTGCTTTAGAAAGTTCTTTAGAAGTTTTGCGCCCTTGAAACAACGGGCGAGTTTCTGTATTATAAACTTCAAATTTCTTTTTTTGTTTTTTTGCATAAATCAGGGAATTAACAACATTTGTTGAATGACAATGTGTGAAAATAACCGCATTATTTTTTATTAGCTTCAAAACAAATTTGTTTATTTTCTCTTGCGAGAAATCAAAATGGCGTAAAATCTCTTTATAATTCTGCTTTTCTATTCTTTCAAGGACATTCATCAGCATCGGTTCTGTTGGCCTAAGGGATAATAATTTCTTTTTTGCAGATTCTTTTGGGAAAAGAGAATACGCATACAAAGCTTTTTTTGCAATCGCCCTTGCTCCTTGAATTTTTATTTCACTTATCCCTTTAACGATTTTCTCAAATTCTCTTTTCTTTTTTATAATTCCCATAAAATGCCCTTTTTATCTATGAGTTATAAACTGAGAAAGTTTAAAAATTCTCTTTTTTTGATTAAGGTATGTTAGAGGCGATTATTAATCCTAAGAATGCTGAAAAAGGACCATGGAAAATGTTTTTTATTGGAATTATTTACTCTTCATTATCTTTATTGCTCGCACATTGGTTTTTTTCTCAAGATGCAGTGTTATCCAAATTCTTAGGAATGATTGTGGTACTCTTTTGTGTTATGTTCTCACTCCCGTTTATGTATTTTTTAATAAAAGAAGAAGAAGAAGAAGATGAAGAAATAGAAGGGTTTTTTAAAGTATGGAAGATGCATAAAAATGCTGTTTATGCTTTTATGTGGCTTTTTCTAGGATTTATAATTGCATTTGCTTTTTGGTATTTGGTCCTACAAAACTCAAATTTGTTCAACGCGCAAATAGAAACTTACTGTATGATAAACAGCCCCGGAAATCTTGAAGATTGTGTTGCAAAATATGATTTTACACAAAAAGTTATTTCAACAGGTGCAGCGACAAAAGAAGCAAGATTTTTATCTATAATCGAAAATAATGTTTATGTCATGATATTTACTCTTCTTTTTTCACTCGTCTTTGGAGCCGGAGCAATTTTCGTGTTGGCTTGGAACGCGAGCGTTATTGCTGCAGCGATAGGTATTTTTTCAAAATTTAGCATAGTCGAGATTCCTCTTGGAGTGGCTAGGTATATGATTCACGGATTTCCTGAAATTGCAGCATACTTCATAACTGCTTTAGCAGGAGGAATATTCGGAGTTGGAGTTTTAAAAAACGGAATAGGCGGCCCAAAATTTGCAAGAGTAGTTGAAAATGTTGTAATTCTACTTTTCATCGCAATAATTATTTTAGTCATTGCCGCAATAATTGAAGTTTATCTGACCCCTGCTTTCTTTAAGTAGAAAAAATAGGGAAAATTTAAAAAGAAATTTCGTGAAAAAAGCTTATGGAAAACCTTATTTTAGCAACTATTTTTGCAAGTTTCTTAATTACCTATTTAATAATTCCATCATGGATAAAAAACGCCAAGGTTAATAATATGGTTTCTAAAGATATGCATAAAATTTCAGAAGAGAAAGTCGCAGAAGGGGGGGGAGTTGCTGTAATTTCAGGAATCACAATTGGAATTTTGTTTTATATTGCATTAAAAACATTTTATTTTGGAAGTAATGGGGAAACTATTTTTATTTTTGCTTTACTATGTACAATTTTAATAAGTGCACTTGTAGGATTAATTGATGACTCCCTTGGATGGAAAAAAGGCCTCTCAAGAAAAACAAGAATTCTGATAATAGCCTTTGCAGCAGTACCTCTAATGGTTGTTAATGCAGGTATCTCCTCAATGAGCTTTCCTTTTTTAGGAGAAATAAATTTTGGTATTCTTTACCCTTTAATCATAATCCCCTTAGGAATTATTGGCGCAACAACAACATTTAATTTCCTTGCAGGTTACAATGGACTTGAATCAAGCCAGGGAATAATTCTTTTAACAGGGTTGTCAATAGCAACATACATAACTGGAAATAGATGGTTGAGTGTTATTGCTCTTTATGCAGTCTTTTCATTACTTGCTTTTTATATTTTTAATAAATGCCCTGCGAAAATTTTTCCCGGAGATGTTCTTACCTATCCAATTGGAGCGTTAATTGCAACAATTGCTATTTTAGGAAATATAGAAAAAATTGCTTTGTTCTTTTTTATCCCTTATATAATCGAAACATGCCTTAAAGTACGCGGAAAACTTGAAAAAGAAAGTTTTGCGAAAATCAATAGGAATGGAAATCTTGACCTACCTTATAAAAAAATTTATGGACTTGAACATGCAGCAGTCTACATAATAAAGAAAATAAAGAAAAACCAAGTTAAAGAAAAAGAAGTTGTATACCTAATAAACGGATTTCAAATTGCGGTGATTATTCTCGGATTAATCGTCTTACTGTAGTGGAAAGTGTTTTAAATGATATTTTCTTGTTAGAGTAGCAATGACAGAGGCAACAAATTTCAAGAAATACATTACAAAAGATAGTTATACTTTAACTGCCTTTGGATTATTCTTAATTTCTGTATTATTCAGCTTTCTTAATTTGGCTAATATAAATTTGGGAATAAAAATAATCGATACAACTGCTTATTTAATAAACGGAATTTTGTGGATATTGCTTTCTTTATCTTTGCTTTGCACTTGGTTTTTAGCATATAAAGAAAAACGCAATTTGATGGTGTTCCCAATTTTAATTTGGCTTATTATCTTTACAATAAACTTTAGAACTGCAAATATTCCTCAATTAAAAGATATTACAACCGGAGAGTATACTCTTGGACCAGACTTAGATCCTTTTTTATATTTAAGATTAGCTTATGAAATAAATAACGGCTCTGTTCCAGACATTGACTACATGAGATATTCTCCTCTTGGAGCCATAAATTATGCCAAGCAAAGTTTAATGCCGTGGGCAATCGTCGGAGTTTATAAAATAATTTCTGCAATTGGAAATCAGGATTTAACTTATGCTGCAATTATTACTCCGGTAATTTTATTTATTATTTCTCTGATTGGATTTTTCTTTTTTATTTTTGTGATTTTTTCTGAAAGATTTGGCAGAACAAAATCCCTTATTATCGCTTTAATTGCAAGTATATTTTACAGTGTATCTCCAGAAATGTTGCACAGAACTACGGGCGGAATTCCGGAAATAGAAAGCTTGGGAATGGCTTTTTTTTGGTTTGCATTTTTATTTTTCATAATTGCGTGGAAATCTGATAAAAAGAATAAACAGATAACCTACGGAATTATTGCGGGATTACTTACTGGACTAATGTCTTTTTCCTGGGGAGGCTATAAATATATTTATCTAATTTTGACTTTAACAGCATTTATAATTTTTCTAATTAATAAAAATTTTAAAAAAAATTTTATTATTTTTTCTTCATGGTTAATCCCCTCAATAATTTTAGAACTTATAAGAATTAAAAGCGTTGCAAGCGTTGCAAACAATATTTCCGGGAGCGGTTTTGCCGTTGCAATTTTTATATTAATAATCTTGCATATGGTCTTTCTAAAAACAAAGATAACTAAAAAATTAGACAAGAAAATTCCAGAATCAATCTCCACTCTTTTAGTCTTTATTGTTTTAGGGGGCTTAATTTTTTTAGTATTAGACCCTCACTTTATTGGACAGTTAATTTCCTCTATAATCGAGGGGCTGTTATATCCATTTGGGAGAGGGAGAGTTGGATTGACTGTAGCAGAAAACCAAGCACCTTATTTAATTGATGCGACACAACAGTTTGGATATCTCTTCTGGATATTTTCTGTGTCTTTAATCTTCCTTTTCTTTAGCTCAATAAAACATTTTGATAAAAAAAATAGATTGTGGTTTACTTGCTCTTTTATCATTGCATTGGCAGGCATGCTTTTCTCAAGATACTCTTCAACAAGTTTGCTTAATGGAGAAGGATTTATAGCCAATTTATTTTACTTAGGAGGGATATTCTTTTTTATTGCAACTTTTTTCGGGGCGTATATTAAAGCATATCAAAATAAAAACGAAAAAACTCTCGAGGATTTCAAAAAATTGGAAGTATGGACCATTTTATTATTATCCTTTTCATTTTGGGCTATTATTTCCATGAGGGGCGCAATAAGGTTATTCTTTATAATTTCTCCGATAATTATTTTTATTGGGGCACCATTAATTATTAACTTAATAGAGAACAGAAAAAAATTCAAAGACGATTTGTTGAAATGGATTAATATTCTCTTAATCATCTTAGTTTCCTTGGCTTTATTTTCTAATTTAGTCCAATATTCCCAAACATCAATTGCTTCGGCGCGCGCCACTGTTCCAGGAATTTATGAAAACCAGTGGCAAAAAGCAATGGAATGGGTAAGAGAAAACACTCCTGAGAAATCTGTTTTTGTTCATTGGTGGGATTATGGATATTGGGTGCAAAGTTTAGGAGAGAGGCCTACTGTTACAGATGGGGGCCACGCCATTGGATATTGGGACCATTTAACGGGACGATATTTATTAACTACCCCAAATCCAGACACAGCGTTGAGCTTAATGAAAAGTTATAATGTTTCATACCTTCTTATTGATTCAACAGATATAGGAAAATACGGTGCATATAGTGGTATTGGAAGTGATAAAAGCGGAATAGACAGATTCTCCTTTTTACCTGCAATGCCCATGGATGACAAACAAACTCAGGAAACAAAAAACTCCACTGTAAGAGTATATCAGGGAGCAACAGCTATTGATGAGGATATTGTTTATAATTCAGATAAAGGTCAAATATTTTTACCTTATGGAAAAGCGGCGATTGCGGCGATTGTTTTAGAAACAAAAAATCTTAATGGCACAATCGGGTTCAACCAACCCCAAGGAGTTTTTATTTACAACAATCAACAAATTTATATTCCGTTAAGATATGCATATTACCAAAATAAATTAGTCGATTTTAATGGCGGGTTGGAATCAGTTGCTTATGTAATCCCTCAGGTTACTTCCACGGGTTCAAATGTAAACATAAATAATTTTGGTGTGACTATCTACTTATCACCTAAGGTTACAAGAAGTTTATTTGCACAACTTTATTTGATGGATGACCCTTTTGAAAATTATCCCACAATCAAAACAGCCTATACAGAACAAGATCCTATTATTAAATCTCTGAATTCGCAAGGAGCAAATATTGGGGAGATAGTTTACTTAAATGGGGTAAGAGGCCCGATAAAGATATGGAAAGTGAATTATCCATCGGATATAATTTCAAGAGAAGAATTTTTAAGAACTTCCGGAGAATACGCAGAATTTGATAATTTAAAATTTATTAAATAAATATAATTCTCAATACACAAAGTTTAAAACCATTTATTTGTGCCTATTAAAATGAATAATCCTGAGGCCAAAATTGCAATTGTTATTGGAACAAAAGCAGAATTAATTAAATGCATGCCGATAATACTTGAATTAGAAAAACAAAAAAAAAGCTATTTCTTTATACATACTGGACAACATCCTCTTGTAGAAACTTGCAAAGAATTTGGAATAAAAAAACCTGATTTTGTTTTAAGTGAAGAACCAAAAAAAAGTACTAAATTTTGGTCTAAGATTAATAACAATTCTATCTTTTGGTTTATAAAAATGATATTTAAAATTAGAAAGATTATTAGAAAAGTAAATCCAAAATATGTTATTTACCACGGAGATACAATGAGCACTGCTGCAGCGTCAATTGCTTCTAGCAAAATTTTTAATCCAAATAAAAATTGGAAGAACGTGCATCTTGAGGCAGGTTTGAGAAGTGGCTCTTTATTTGAACCTTTTCCCGAAGAGATATCTCGCATGATATCAGATAAATTTTCAGATATTCTCTTAACGGTTTCAGATTCAACAGAAAAAAATTTAGAAAAATACAAAAAAAAGAAAGTAATAATAAAAATTGGAAATACAATTGTTGATTCTTCAAATTATATATATAAAAAAGCAGGAAAAAATAGAAAAAAGGGAAGAGAAAATTATGTCTTAATTAACATTCATAGGCATGAACATTTAAATAGAAAAGAAAATCTTAAAAAAATTATAGAAATAATCAACTCAATTCAAACAAAAGGGATTTGGCCATTAC